>Ga0315900_10000976_pt1 | contig 46017 bp, 38 predicted proteins | sample LakEriMetagenome_FD_203521 | JGI IMG/M metagenome (GOLD analysis project Ga0315900, IMG submission 203521) | Freshwater fungal communities from buoy surface, Lake Erie, Ohio, United States - Buoy 12 MA114 | ecosystem: Environmental > Aquatic > Freshwater > Lake > Lake biofilm | place: USA: Lake... | reverse complement strand
CTCGGACTTCAGTCCGGCGACGTTGTCGTCGAAATCGCCGGCAACCGGGTGGGGAGTGCCAACAGCCAAAATCTTCTCGCGCAGCTTTCCAGCGCCAATCAAATAGATCTCACCGTCGAACGCGGCGGGGCCCTTCAATCCGTATCGCTTAGCATCCCCAGGGGAGACTAGAATGTCACTTCGCACCGGTCTGATGGCCGCACTCTTTGCCACCAGCGCACTGCCCGCCTTCGGCTATGCGAATGAAACGCGCGAAACCCAGTCGCGTCACGTCTTGAACTTCGATGACGTGGAAATGTCATCGCTGATTGCGGACGTCTCTGTCGTCACGGGATACACGTTCGTCGTCCACCCCGATGTGCGCACCAAGCGGGTCACGGTGAACTCGTCTGCCCCACTGACGAAAGAAGGCGTGTTCGAGGTTTTCCTTTCAACATTGCGCGTGCATGGCTTCGTCGCGATACCATCAGGCAAGGACACCTACCGGATCGTGCCGGAAAGTTCGGGTGTCAGCGAGGCAAGCCTTCGGGCCGCCGGCGGCAACAGCTTCGTCACGGAAATCGTCAAGCTCGACAATTTCAGCGCCCTTGAAGCAGCCCAGATGGTGAAACCTTTCGTCGATGCTCAGGGCATGGTTGTCGCGAACGCCAAGTCAAACACCCTTGTTGTCGTGGACTACGCCTCCAACCTGCCCCGCATCTTGAGCGTCGTGTCGAACCTTGATCGCGATGAAACCCGCACCGAAACACTGGCGCTGAAGAATGTACCCGCAACCGAACTGCAGACCATTCTGACCACACTTAATCAGCGCGGCGGGGAGGAAAGCTTCTCGTCGAACTTTACCGTTGTTGCGGCTCCCACCGGCAACTCGATCGTGGTGCGGGGAGACGATCTCGCCGTATCGCGCGCACTCAGTGTGGCCCAGACGCTCGACCAGTCAGACAGGGTCGAAGACACGTTGCGGGTCATCTCGCTCAACAATGCAGATGCATCAGAAGTCGTGCCAATCCTTGAAAAAGTCGCTGACGCCATCTCGGTGCGCCGCGGCGACTTCTCCCCCGACTCCGTACCCAGCACGATTGCGCATCACGGCCCGACCAATTCGCTGGTGATCAGCGCACCGACTGAAACCCTCCTGACCCTCGAGCGCGTCATCGCCGATCTCGACAAGAGACGCGCGCAAGTTCTCGTCGAGGCCATCATCGTCGAAATGTCGGACGATACCGCGCGCGAACTCGGATTGCAGTTTCTGCTGTCCGGCACCGGGAACTCGTCGGTGCCCTTCGCCACGACCAACTATTCACGCTCCGCGCCCAACCTCCTCGCCCTCGCAGGAGCTATCAGTTCGGGAGTGCCTCCGACCTCCGGCAGCACAAATCCGTTCACATCGAGCGCCATCAACTCACTGCTTGGCCTGACAGGACTGACCGTCGGCGCCGGTGGCCGTGACGGTGATACACTGTTTGGTGCAGTTCTGACTGCAGTCGAGAACGACACCAATTCACGCATCCTGTCCAAGCCCTTCAACCTGACCCTTGATAATGGCAAGTCGTCGCTTCTTGTCGGCCAGGAAGTGCCGATCGTCACTGGCGAAGTCCTCGGTGAAGGCAACGACAACCCGTTCCGGACGGTTGAACGCAAGGAAATCGGCCTTAGCCTGAACGTGACACCTCGCATCTCGACCGACGATTCCGTTCGCCTCGACATCCAACAGGAAGTGTCCAGCATTGCGAACGTGGTCGGCATCGCAACGCAGGACCTCGTCTTCAACACCCGCAAGATCGAAACCAGCATCCTCGCAGACAATGGCGAGATCATCGTCATCGGTGGCTTGATCGAGCAGTCAGAAACCGTGACCGAGGAAAAAGTACCGTTTCTCGGCGATATCCCCTTCGCGGGCCGGTTGTTCCGCTCAGAAGGCAAGGCGCGCGTCCGAACCAACCTGATGGTCTTCATCCGCCCGACGGTTGTCCGCAATCAAGACGAAGCCCGGGCGGCGACCTCACGCAGCTATCGCTACATCCGGGCTGAAGAGCTTTGGGATGGCGCAGACAGCGAGACGCACTCGTTGGATGCATTCGTCTCTGAAGTCTTGGGGAGCGCGCCGCCTAAATAGGGCGTAAGTAGTATTCATGCCTGTTCGCCAGTTCACTTACGCATTCGCCAAGGACAAGGGCCTGATCGTTCTGACCGATCGGCCCGTGCTGACGGTTGGCGTGCGGAACGGTGCAAGTGCGATGGCATTGATTGAAGCCCGGCGTGCACTCGGCCGTCCGCACGCGCTGGAAGCGATGGACAAAGCGGTATTCGACCGTGAACTGACATTGGCTTTCAGCCAGAGCCCCATGGGAGAGACGGACGTTGAAGCCGCCATGGCGAGCCGCGGCGGTCTCGAAAGCCTGATCGACGACATACCGGAAGCGGCGGACTTGCTTGGCGGAGCCGATGACGCTCCCGTGATCCGGCTTATCAATGGTCTGATCCACGAAGCCGTAAAGCGGCGCGCCTCCGACATTCACGTCGATCCGTTCGAAGACAAACTGTCGATCCGTTACCGGATCGACGGCGACCTTATCGAAGTTCTCACGCCGCCGCGCAAACTCGCGGCGCCACTCGTCAGCCGGATCAAGGTGATGGCGCGACTGGATATCGCTGAGCGGCGCTTGCCTCAGGATGGCCGGATTTCCCTTCAAGCCGGCGGCCGCTCCATCGACGTTCGCGTTGCAATCCTTCCGACCCGCTTCGGCGAACGCGTTGCGCTTCGCCTGCTCGACACCCAGAACGCGTTGCTCACACTTGAACAACTCGGAATGGACTCGGACACGTACCAGCGCTTCGACCAAGTGCTCCAGCAGCCGAATGGCGTGATCCTCGTGACGGGTCCCGTGGGCAGCGGAAAAACGACGACGCTCTATTCGTCCATCTCGAGGCTGAACACCGGCAACGTCAACATCATGACGCTTGAAGACCCGGTGGAGTATGGCCTTCCGGGCATCAGCCAGACCCAGATGGACGCGAAAGTCGGCCTGACTTTTGGCCGCGCCCTGCGCAATATTCTCCGGCAGGATTTCAATATCGTCATGGTCGGCGAAATTCGCGATCTCGAAACAGCCGAAGCCGCATTCGAGTTTGCGTCCACAGGTCGCCTCGCCTTTTCGACCCTGCACACAAACAGCGCCGCCGGTGCGATCACACGCCTGCGCGACATGGGTGTCGAGACCTACATGATGGCCTCAACCCTGCGCGCGGTGATGGCTCAGCGTCTCGTTCGCAAGCTCTGCGATGTTTGTAAGACGCCCATCGCGGCCACCCCTGCGCATTATCACGCCCTGGATATGGCGCCCGGGCCTCAGGCGACACTCTATGAACCGGTCGGCTGTATGGCCTGCGGCAATTCTGGATTCCACGGACGAATTGCGATCTATGAACTGCTCGTCGTCGATCCGACAATCCGGTCACTCCTTCACGCGAACGCCACAGAAGACGAAATCGACCGAGCGGCTTTTGCAAACCATCATCGCCTGATCGAGAACGCGCGGCGCCACGTTTTTACCGGCGAAACAAGCATCGCGGAAGTCCTGCGCGTCTGCCGCAAGGAGGCGCGCGATGGCGGCCTTTGAGTATGTCGCGCTTGATGCCAGCGGAAAGAAATCGAAAGGCATCATCGCCGCCGACAGCGCACGAGCGGCGCGCCGCGCATTGCGGATGCGCGAGTTGGTGCCGGTCGATGTCCTCCCGGTATCCGGCAAGGCTGGCGCCTCGGGAAAGCTTACGGGCGGAAAGCTTTCCGATAAAGACCGAACCCTGCTGGCCCGCCAACTCGCCGTCTTGCTGCAATCAGGCCTGACGGTCGAACAAGCACTGACAGCCGCCTCAAGCGACGAAACCAAGCCGGAGACCGTGGCTATCCTGGAACGCGTCCGCAGCGAGGTCACGGAAGGCGCTACGTTCGCCAACGCTTTGGCGAGCGCCCCGAAGGCCTTTCCTCCTCTCTTTCGCTCCGTTGTGGCCTCTGGCGAGCTTTCCGGCCGTCAAGGTGAAGTGATGGAGCGCCTGGCGGTCTACCTCGAGAACACGTGGCGCCTGCGCCAGAAAGTCCGTTCCGCGCTGATTTATCCAGCGCTCCTGTCCATCATGGCGCTGGGCATGGTCGCCATGCTGATGGTCGGCGTCGTCCCGCGTCTGGTCGAACAGTTCGACATGTTCGAGGCCGACCTGCCCTGGCTGACCACCCAAGTGATCGGACTTTCAAACCTCCTGCGCAGCTGGGGTTGGCTCATCCTCATTGCAGCGGTCGCCGGCGTTTGGTTCCTGTCGCGCGCAGCCCGCACGCCGCTAATCAAACGCAGGCTTGATCGTCTCGTGCTTGGTCTTCCCGTGATAGGGAACATGACGCGCACCGTGTCAGCCGCTCGCTTCGCGCGTATATTCTCGACCTTGTCTTCATCCGGCGCGACGGTTCTTGAATCGCTCCAGGCAGCGCGAGGTTCGATGACCAATTCTGTCTTTCAGGATGCAACTGATCAAATCTCGGAGAAGGTGCGAGAGGGTGGTTCATTTGCGGTCGCATTGAAGGCGACCGGCGCCTTCCCGGCAATGATGGTGCACATGGTGGCCAGCGGCGAAGCCGGCCGTGACATTCCCGGCATGATGACACGCTCGGCTGACTTTCTGGAAAGCGAGTTCGAAAGCGCAACATCGACCGCTCTGAGCCTGTTGGAACCTCTTATAATTGTGGTGCTGGGTGGGCTCGTTGCGCTGATCGTGCTTTCCATCATGCTGCCAATACTTCAACTCAATACAATGGCGCTGCAATAGTGCAATTTTCGAACTGAGGCTCCGATGCAAGACGCTCAAAACATGAAACCTTCAAAAGAAAACCGAAACGGCGAAGCGGGTTTCTCTCTCGTGGAACTGTTGGTGACTGTTTCAATCATGGCGCTGCTGGCGACTGCGGTTGTGATTGCCGTTGTCCCAGTTCTCGGCGACTCGCGCGTCGACAAGGCCTCGGCCGATATCGCCGCAATGGAGAGCGCGCTCGAGCAGTACAATTTCGACATGTTCAACTATCCGAGCGCGGAAGCCGGTCTCGCCGCCCTGAAAACGGCCCCTTCCGATGCGGGCAATGGCCAGTATCGGCCAGGCGGCTATATCAAACGCCTTCAGCGCGACCCCTGGGGAAATGACTATCGCTACGTCGTCCCCGGCACGCGCTCTGGCGGCGCCTATGACCTCTTCTCCACCGGCCCGGACGGCGAAGCCGGCACCCCGGACGATATCGGGAACTGGAATTGATAGCGGCACTTTCATCCCCAAGGGACGGCGCAGATGCAGGCTTCAGCCTGTCGGAGGCGCTTGTCGCGGTCTTTCTGCTGGCTTTGGCCGCGATGGTGATCGTTGGAACCTTGCCCGTCCGGCCGGAGGCGGGCATCGCCGCAGCCGAACGGCTGCGGCACGACTTTGAAGACATCCGGGACCGCGCGATCATTTCCGGCCAAGCCCAGGCAATCCGTCTCAGGGACGACGGTTACGAACACCTCAAATGGGAGAATGACAAATGGCTCCCAGCCTCGCGCCGTGCAGTACAGCTGGATCAGAACGTGACCATCGCGCTCGAAAAGGCAAAGCCGCGGTCGCGCTTTAGCACCGAGACGGAGCAGCCTGAGATCGTCTTCGATCCCACGGGAGTCGTTGTTTCGCCAAACCTGGTCCTCGTCTGGGATGGGGGCAATTTGCCTCTTTCTGTACTGCCAGACGGCGCTGTCATGTGGGACAACGGCAATGTCTGATCACGGACAATCCGGCTTCAGTCTTGTGGAAGTGATCGCGGCACTCGGCGTCTTCTCGATTGCCGCAATGGGCATGATCCACCTGTCCAACCAGACCCAGATCGGTGCTTCGCATGTTGATATGCGCACACTCGCCGAGATTGAGGCCAGCAACCTCATTGCCGATGCGGTGACCGCGCCGCCGCCTGTTTCTCCCGGATTGGAGACGGGCGAAAGCGTTCAACGCGGCAGGACACTGCAATGGTCGCGGACCGTCACGGCCACTCCACAAGCCGGTCTCCTGCTCGTCGCCGTCGAAGTTCGCAACCCAACCACCGATCAGGTTCTGGCGCGGGTCCAGTCGCTGAGGACGGAACGATGAGCGCAAGGGCATCATCGGCCTCCGCCGGTTTCACACTTGTGGAAACACTTGTCGCGCTCGCGGTCACAGCGATGCTCGCGACGAGCGGCACGATGCTGATGCTGCAGACCCTTCAGGGCAGTGAGGCTGTAGATGAGAGAATGGCCAGCGCCCGCGAACTCATCGCGACAAATGGCTTAATGCGCGCTGACTTCAACCTCGTCACCAAACGCGCGTCTCGCGCCGCCGACGGATATACACCCCCCCTCGGGTTTACCGGGGGCACGCCGCGGGGCGACGGCGAACTGATGAGGTTCGTCCGCGCCGGCTGGTCAGACCCGACAGACGCCGGCGCGCGCAGCGATCTTCAACTGGTTTCCTATCGCCTCGAAGACGGAGCCCTGATCCGAACCGCCTGGTTGCGGCCGGACCCGGTTCCAGACACGCCACACGTTGAGCGTGTCATGGTCGAAGGGATCGTTGATCTGGACATTCGCTACCGGAAAGCCGGCAAGTGGGAGACCGTCTGGCCGGGCACGGTTGACGGCACCCACCCGGATTTTGTTGAGCTCGTCCTGTCCTTCAGCACAGACGATCAACTCACCCTCGCCTACAGCGTAGGAGCATCCGGATGACGCACGTTTTCCGAAGCAAAGAGCGTGGCGCGGCCTTGCTTTCGATCCTTATGATCGTCGCCGTAATGTCCATCGCAGCCCTTGCCGCTGTCGAGAGCCTCGGACGTTCCGTTGCGCTCGCTCGGCTGTCCGATGAACGGTCGCAGATCCTTTGGGCCTCACGCTCCACTGAAGCCGTGGCGAGCCAAAGCGTTTTGCAGGTCGAGACCCTTGGTACGCAGGCTTTCGGAAAGCCCACCGTGTTTCCGCTAGATCGCGGCACAATCGTTGCCACGCTGTCGGACGCTTCCAACTGCTTCAACCTGAACAGCCTGGGCGGAGACGCCGGCGCGCCTGCCGCCCATGAGGCGTACAAGCGACTCCTCGTGCATTCCGGCATCTTGCCGGGGGACGCACAGCGGCTGGCGGACACCGCCGCAGACTGGATTGATGGCGACGAAGAGACACGCGCATACGGCGCCGAAGCAGAAGCCTATCGCCGTCAACCGATTCCGTATCGTACTTCAAACCGGTTGATGGAAAATGTAAGTGAGCTCCGGGCCGTCGAAGGATACACACCCGAGATCCTTCGACGCCTTTCAGAGAATGTGTGTGTACGGCCCGATACGAACCAAGCCGCTCTGAATATCGAAACACTGAAACAATCGAATGCACCCCTCCTTGCGGCATTGTTTTCCGAGGTCATGACGCTGGAAGAGGCCGAAGGCGCTATTCGGGGCCGGCCGGTGACAGGCTGGGGCGCAATCGACGCATTCCTTGGTCTGGACACCATCAGCCGGATCGCGCCAGAAGGCCGGAATGACGCGATCCTCGGTGTGCGCCCCGGCTATGTGCGACTTGATGCAAACATAACCGTCGGCTCAACCCGGGAGAAGATCGCCCTGATCTACAAGACGGATACACCGGGCACAGCTGTCCTGGTCGAGCGCAGGGTAGGAGCATTCTGATGCCACGCCGTCTATATGTCATCTTGCCAGAACCCGGCGAACAAATTGACTGCGCCATCGCCGAAGGCGGCAATATCAAGCTCGTATCCGGCGACCGTGTCCCAACTCAGCCCAAGGACGAAGTTATCGTTCTGGTGCCAGGCACGGAGGTTGGCTGTCACACGGTCCGCCTTCCTTCACAACCAGCTGAGCAATTGCGCAAGTCTGCCGCCTACGCGCTCGAAGACGAGATCGCCGTCCCTGTTGAAGACGTTCATGTAGCTGTCGGGCAACCTACCGGATCCGCTGCATCAAGGCCTGCTTTCGTGGTTGATCCGTCACTGATGCAAGGATGGGTAGACCAGCTGCGCACGCTCAACCTTGCCAATGCGCGCCTCGTTCCTGATGTTTCGGTGCTTCCTGCTGCCGACATGGTTGTTGAAGCCCGCCGCCACGTCCTCTTCGCTTCGCCCAGCGTTCGATTCGCGGCTGATGCCGGATTTCCGGACGATGCTTTACAAGCCCTCCTCCCGGCTGGCGGAGCACCTCCACGCCTCTTCGGCGCCAACATCGCAAGGCGGTTGGGCCGCCCCGCCGACGCTGAACCGGAGATGCCACTGATCCTGCGACTTGCTCAGTGGGCCGAGCTTCAGGGAACGATAACAGATTTGCGCCAGGGCCCCTTCGCGCAGCGCTCGGAAACCGGATTCGATTTGCGCGCCTGGCGTCCCCTGCTCGCTGGCGCCGCGGCAGCATTCGTTCTTTTCGTTGCCGCCACAGCTTTGGAAGCCAGCGCATTGTCGAGGTTGCGCGACTCGCTCGATGCACAAGCCCGTTCGATCTACGCAGCCGCTAATCCCGGCGCGCCTGTGCCCGCAGAGTTGAGCGCCAGCGTTAGCGAACCAGGTCATGCTGGCAACGCGCCGAAGCACGGCTTCCTCGAACTGAGCGCGCTGCTCTACGAAGCCATTCCCGACGACGGATTGATCACGATCCAAGGCTTGCGCTTCGATGCCGACTCCGGCCGGCTTGTGGCAAGTATGTCGTATCCGGATTATGGCGGCGACATAGACATCAAGACTCGGCTGGAAACAAAAGGTCTGAGCGTCACGCTAGGCGACTCCCGCAAGCAAGATGACCGGGTTGTCGGTGACATTACCCTGGAGTCCGGATCATGATGAACTACTGGAATGACAGGACACCGCGCGAACGTTTGCTGATTTCTGTGGCCGCCGGGTTGGCCGCTTTGGTTCTTCTTCTGCAGCTGATCTGGTTACCGGCAATGCGAGCCAAGGAAAGCGCACAATTGGGCGCCGATCGGGCAGCGAAAACGCTTGAAGCAATCTCCCGCCAATCAACTGCTCCAGGAGCGGATAGCGCACCGGGCACAGGACCAAACGATCCTGACACCATTCGCCGCGTCGTCCTCGAGAGTGCCAATAGCCGCGGGCTTACCATTGCGCGGGTGCTCGTCGATGAACAAGGTTCCGTCGTCGTTCAGGTCGATGATGCTCCGGCTAGCACGGTTTTCGGTTGGTTGCTCGATGTCCGGCGCAGCTCCAATGCCCATATCCGAAAGGCCTCCATGAACGATAGCGGGAACGGCTTCGTTCGAAGCAGTTTCGAATTTTCCGGGACAACCAACTGATGTTTCGGCTCCTTGTAATTGTAGCGTTCATTCTTGCCTTGGCTACTGGCGCCGTGGCCAACATTCCCTTGTCGTTCGCCATGCGCCTCTCCGGGGTCGCGGACCGGGGGCTCAGCTGGCAACAAGCCCGCGGGACCGTCTGGAACGGCCAGATATCGGGCATGGTCTCCAGCGGCGTTGATCTCGGCACAGCCCGCATGAAATTGCACGCGATGAGCCTGCTCGCCGGAAAACCCTCCGCCACGCTACAAATGTCGGCAGGGGCCGTTCAGGGTAGCATGGAGGCCTGGGTGGGCGGACAGAACATCAACGTCACGGATCTCTCGATGAATGCTGACCTCTCCCAGCTCTCGAATCTTAAGCCCGAACTGCGCCGGACCGGCGGAACGCTCAGTGTCCGGAATGGTGCCCTCTCGATCTCGCGAGAAGGCACGTGCCAGGCTGCATCAGGCTCGGCCAGTTTGGACACCGTGCGCCGCATCGGAATATTGTACGGACGTGACTGGCCGTTGCTTTCTGGTGAACTTTCTTGCGATTCTGGAGCTTTCCTCATCAAGCTCTCCGGCGAGGGACAAGCTCAGGAGAGGTTCGATCTGACCGTTCGCTTCCTTCAAGCAGGCACCACCCAGATCAAGGTGCAGGCCGCAAACCTCGACCCGGAAGCTGCACAGCTTCTTCCCGCGCTCGGCTTCAGCAAAACGCCTGAAGGCCTCGTCTTCTATCAAGATACCAGCCGCCCCAACTAAAGGACTTGCCGCGCATGAACCGCCGCCAGATGATTTTCCCCTTCGCATCGCTCGCCGTCCTTGCATTGGCTGGATGCAGCAGCACAGACTCAAAGCCCGAAGGCGCGCGTGTGGTTGACGCGGCAACGCCCGGAGTTCCGGCTCGGCCCGTCGAACTCGGACCCCAGACACTCGCGCCGGACGAATGCGCCATGTTCCTCTGGACGGCCACTGAGCCTCGCCGGTTCGTATTCTTCACCAAGGCCCAGTCCGGAGTTGGCAAAATGAGTCTTCAAGGCACCGAAGTCGCACTCACCCAAAGCGGCGCGGGGGGAGACCTTTTCGGTCAGTTCATGACCGAAACAATGTTCAATGCCCCCGGCCAGATAATCACAGTTTCCGTCGTACCCGGCGAAAACATCGAAGGTGGCCAGCGCATCAACAGCGGAAAGATCCTGATGACCGACGCCGAAGGATGGGAAACCATCATGCCCGTTCTGGGATTACGCGCGTGCCAGCCGGCGGAATAGCTATTCAACCGGCCCCGCCGTTCACTATTTCTTCTTGCTTCCGCTCGTCGGGATGTCCTTGAACGGAACATCCTTGTCGACGCGAATATCGCCGGGAAGTCCGAGGACGCGTTCGCCAATGATGTTGCGAAGAATCTCGTCGGAGCCGCCTTCTATGCGGGTCGCCGGAGAACGCATCAGCATGGCCTGAAAACGCCCCTGCTGTGGGCTGTCTTCACTCCAGAGCACGCCGGACTCTCCTTGGAGATCCAGCGCAAAGATCGCCAGATCCTGCATCGTCGCACCCGCGACCAGCTTGCCGATCGAGTTTTCAGGGCCGGGCGTTTCCCCCTTCGAAAGCGCCGAGATCGCCCGCATGCCGGTATACTTCAGCCCGCTCTGCTTGACAGCGATCTGCGCAAGCCTTGAGCGGACCGCCGAGTCTTCCACGGCGGGTCGTCCATCAATTTCCGCATCCATGCAGAAGCGGAACAATTCCGGAAAGCCTGTCGACATGCCAGAGCCGATCGACAAGCGCTCATTCATCAGAGTCGTCAGCGACACTTCCCACCCTTGGCCGACCTCGCCCAGTCTCTGGCTGTCCGGAATCCGCACGTCCGTGAAATAGACTTCGTTGAAACTGGAAGCGCCGTTTGCCTGCTTGATCGGGCGCACTTCCACGCCTGGCGATTTCATCGACAGGAAGAACATCGTCAGGCCCTTGTGCTTGGGCACGTCGGGGTCCGTCCGTGTAATGAGCAGTCCCCAATCAGAGTATTGAGCGCCGCTTGTCCAGATCTTCTGGCCGTTGATGATCCAGTCACCGGACCCATCATCTGCCTTCACGGCCCGGGTGCGAAGGCCTGCAAGGTCAGAGCCGCTGGCCGGTTCCGAAAACAGCTGGCACCAGATGTGCTCTCCGCTGGCGAGCGGCGGCAGCAGCTCGCGCTTATGTTCCTCACTCGCCCAAGCCATGACCGTCGGACCGCACATGCCATGCCCGATCGTGAAAACGCCGGTCAGCGCGGCGAAGGGACCTTCTTCCTGCCCCCAGATAACGCGTTCGATCGGCGTGCGCGCAGCACCGCCATACTCCTTGGGCCAGTGCAGGCACGCCCAGCCGGCCTCCGCCTTCTTCTTTTGCCAAGCCTTTCCGGCAGCGATCGGATCTTCACTGGCGATGCCATTCGATCCGAAGCTTGCGCGTTTCAATTCGTCTTCAAGATGCTTGGGCGCATTGGCGTCGATCCAGGCGCGCACTTCCTTGCGAAACGCCGCTTCTGTCGGTGTATCTTCGAAATCCATGTCCATTCCTCCCGTCAGGCTGCCGCGCCGGCATTGCCGGCACTCATGCGTTCAATCAGATAGCTTTCCCAGGTCGACTGCGACCCCAGCGCCAGCGCAAGCGCATTGGAGCGGCGATAGAAAAGATGGCAATCGAAGGCCCAGGTGAAGCCCATGCCGCCGTGCACCTGGATATTGTTCTTGGCACAATGCTGGAACGCCGTCGTCGCTGATACGCGCGCAGTGGCCGCAGCGACAGGCAGCTCTGCGGCGCCCGCACCCAGCGCCCAGGCGCCATAGTAGCAATTTGACCGGGCCAACGTCGCCGAGACGTACATGTCCGCAAGAATATGCTTGATCGCCTGGAAGGATCCGATCGGACGACCGAAAGCCATCCGCTCGAGCGCATAGTCCCGTGCCATCTCGAGCGCGCGATCCGCGCCGCCGAGCTGTTCGAAGGCCATCAGGATGGCTGCCCGGTCGAGAACCTGGGTCGCGATATGCCAGCCATCGCCCCGCGCGCCCAGAAGCTCCGCAGGCGCACCATTGAACACAAGCCGCGCCTGTCCCCGTGTAGGGTCGATGGAGTCGAGCGACTCGCGCTGAACGCCGTCCGCTGAAAGGTCCACGATGTAGAGAGACAGCTGCCCCGCTTCATCCCTGGCGGCAACCACGGCAAAGTTTGCAGCCACACCGTCAGCCAAAGGCGCCTTAACGCCAGACAGCCGGCCCGCTTCAACCTTTGCCGTAATTGAACGCGGTGTTGCGCGCCCCTGCCCCTCAACCAGGGCAAAGGTCCCGATGGCTTCACCCGATGCCAATCGCGGAAGCCATGCCTCCTTCTGCTTGTCGGAGCCGGCATGCATCAGGAACTCGGCCGCAAGATAGATAGATGAAGAAACCGGCACAGGCGCCAATACGCGGCCCAGCTCTTCGGCCACGACGCAAAGCTCAAGATGCGAGAGGCCCGCGCCGCCGTAAGCTTCCGGAATGGCCGCCCCCAGCACACCCAGTTCGGCCAACCCCTTGTACAGCGCCTTGTCGTGCGTCTCCGATCCTTCGAGGATTGCCCGCACATGCGTGGGCGTACACTTTTCGCTCAGAAACCTGCGAACCTGCTCACGAAGTTGCTTCTGCTCATCTGAAAAATCCAGGTTCACGTCGATCCTCCTTGTTCCCGTCGTCCCGGCCGAGCCAGGCGCCGTTTGACTTCTGTTCGCCGCAACTTTCAAAGCCGTGCGCCGCGCGGTCAATACTTGCCCCGAAGGCAGTCCCCCACGCCACCGAAGGCGCCCGCGCGCGCGCCGCTCGACTTCCCGGCAGCCGCGGCCTAGACTTCAACAAAGTGGAAACAAGGCGTTGAGCGTGCCGGACCTGACTGCCCCCGCTAAAACCTACCGCGCCTTCATCAGCTATTCCCAGCAGGACGGCGACTGGGGCAAGCGCCTGCATGGCTGGCTGGAGGGCTACCGCATCCCCGATGGCACGGTGGCGGGCCTGCCGCCCGGTGCCAAGCTTGGCCGCTTTTTCCGCGACGACGAAGAAATGGCCGCAGCCGCCAACATCGCGCAAATCGTCGAACGGTCGATCGACGAATCCGAAAGCATGATTGTCATCTGCTCACCGCGATCAGCCAGGTCTCAATGGGTCGCCGCGGAGATCGAGCGCTTTCGGCGCAGAGGTCAGGATGGCAAGGTGTTTGCCTTCATCATTGATGGCGTTCCCAATTCGGGTGATCCGGAAACGGAGTGTTTTCCGCTTGCTTTCAGGCGCGGTTACAACCCGGACGACCCGCTAGATCTTCCCATCGAGCCATTGGGACTGGACGTGCGCAAGGACGGGCGCGACCGGGCGGTTGCGCGGCTGGCAGCGGGACTGCTCGGCGTCGACTTCGACGACCTCTGGCAACGGGACCGCCGCCGCGAGGAGGCCCGCCAGCGCCGGCTTCTTGTGGGCTTGGCGGGCCTTAGCACGACATTCGGCGTGCTCGCTGCGACGGCCGTTTTCTTTGGTCTCGAAGCACGCCAGAACGCGAAGACCGCCCACGACAACCTTGCCGCCTTCTTTGCCGAGCGCGCGTGGCAGAGCCTCGATAATGAAAACACGCTCGCTGCGGCTCGCTATGCCCTCGCGGGGCGGCAACTGTCCGAAGCAAACGCCAGAAGTTACCACGCGGTTCTGGGTGCCGTGATGTTTGAAGCGGGCGAAACGCTTCCCCCTCTGCTTCATGAAGGCGCTATCTATGCTGCGGTCTTCTCGCCGGATGGCAGTCGCGTCGTGACGGCGAGCGACGATACGTCAGCCAAGGTCTGGAACGCTGAGTCCGGAGCACTCATCGCCAAGCTCGACGGACATTCAGGCCGGGTTGGCACGGTTGCATTTTCTCGGGACGGGCGGCGGATCGTCACCGGCAGTCACGATGCCTCGGCCAGGGTCTGGGACGCCCAAAGCGGCGCACAGATCGCAATCCTCTCAGGGCACGAGCAAACCTTGCAGACCGTCCGGTTTTCGCAAGACGGTGAAACCGTCCTCACAAGCAGCCGCGACGGCACAGCACGGCTTTGGGACGCAGAGACCGGCGCTCAACTGAGGCAATTCGGCGAGACCGGGGAGATTGTTTGGTCAGCAGTTTATTCACCTCAGGAAGACTGGATGCTGACCGCCCACGAAGACGGAAAGGCCCGCTTGTGGAGTATCGAAAACCCCGCAAACGTCCGTATCCTGAGTGGGCATGACGGCCCAGTCTACAGCGCGATTTTTTCCGATGATGGGCGGAGCATTCTGACGGCCAGCCTCGACCGCACGGTCCGCCTTTGGAACGCCAGGACCGGCTTAACGGTACAGACGCTGGACGGGCATACCGATAGCGTGCTGAGCGCTGCATTCTCACCCGACGGCAAGACGGTCGCAACAGGAAGCGGCGACGCAACGGTCAAACTCTGGGACACGCGCACCGGCAAGCTCAAATGGACGTTTTCGGGTCATGCCCAGACCGTCCGCCAGGTCGTCTTCTCCGCAGATGGATCTAACCTGCTCTCGGCGAGCAACGACGGAACTGCAAAGGTCTGGGACACCAAGACAGGCGAGCTCGTACGGTCCCTGCGCGGTCATTCAGATCGTGTGCGGATGGCTGCTTTTTCTCCTGACGGAAGCAAACTGCTCACCGCCAGCGACGATGGCACGGCCAAAATCTGGAATGCTGGCGGCCGGCTTCTCACAAGCCTCGTTGCCGGGGACGACGCCGTCTCTTTCGCCGAGTTCTCACCCGATGGCGCACATCTTGTTTCCGCCGCGCAGGATGGAAGCGTTGGCGTTTGGGACATCGCGGCGGCTAAGCGTAAGGCGACACTTGAAGGCCATGAAGGCAGCGTTTTCGGGGTAGCCTTTTCTCCGAGCGGATCGCAAGTCGTCACCGCTGGCGAAGACGGAACAGGAAAGATCTGGGACTGGCGCGGAGAACGAGAGATCGCAAACCTTCGTGGCCATCTGGCGGCCCTCACGAGCGCTTCATACTCAAAGCCTGGAGACAGGATCGTCACCGCCAGCAAGGATGGAACTGCGCGTCTCTGGGACGCCGAAACAGGCGCACTTGTCCTCACACTCACAGGTCATACCGGCTGGGTGCGCGGCGCGGAGTTTTCGCCAGATGGCACGCGCGTCGTAACAGCCGGGCAGGACAGGGTTGCGCGCATCTGGAACGCCATTGAGGGAACGCCGATTGCCCAACTCGAAGGCCACACAGCCAGTCTCGCGACAGCCGCCTTCTCGCCCGATGGGCAGAGCATCGTCACAGGCAGCGATGACGGCACGGCCCGGGTCTGGGATGCCGAAACCCAGACTGTCATCGCAACATTGAGCGCGTTCAAGGGGAAAGTATCCTGGGCACAATTCTCGTCCGACGGCACCCGCATCGCGACCGCGCATCTCGACCAGACAGCGAACATCTGGGACGCCGCGAGCGGACGGCTGCTGATCACGCTTCCGGGCTTTGGCAGCGAAGTCCGCTCAGCAGCTTTTTCTCCGGACCAGAAACGTCTCGTCACGGCAAACGGTGACGGCGCCATTCGCATCTGGGACGTCGCGAGACAAACCCAAACCTGGGAAGATCTCGCACGAGACGCCTGCAATCAGCTGTTGAGTGCGGGAAGCCGCACCTTCTCGGACATCGAGATCAGGTCCGACCGGCTTCTACAAGCCGAATGGTCCGATGCCGCTAAAGATGTCTGCGCCGGTGTTGAAGGCGTGGCGCCCATCAGGGACGCCTACGCAGCCGCCAGAATAACACGCTGAACACGGAACCAGCCAAAAGCGCACGCCGGCGCCTTGCAAGCGCCGTCCCGCTTCCATCAATCGTCAGGTGTCGTTGCCGGCCGGGTCGTTCCGCCCGGATTGCTTTCGTCCGTGCTGCCCGGCACCGCGAGCACCACACCATCAGCGGCTTGCGGCGCGGCATCGGCAACAGTCGGTTCAGGCGTCACTTCAGGTGCTGCCTCTTCCTCGCCCATCTCGCATTCGGCGCCTTCTTCACACTCCACAGGCTCGACAAACGCTTCCGCCTCATCAGCTTCCACGATCTCAGCTTCGACCGCTTCCTCGCCCTGCGCCAACGCCGCGCCTGCCCAAGGCGTCGCCATCATGGCTGTCAGCAGAATGGAACCCGATAGAAGCGTCTTGTTCACGTGTCGCATGTGACTCCCTTTCATCACCCAGAAGACAAAACCTACTCCGAAACCGGACAATTGCCCACGGCCAAACGCATCAGCTTATTCAAGGCCTCGCAAGCCATGCTTGAGGCGCATATCAATCATCTCGTAGCAAAGCGTGATCACGAAATGGTCCTGATCCGGCGTCGGCCCTCTGACCCGGTCTGAATAGAACGTATCAGGCTTCGCCCTGCCCTTGCAGCTCATCGCCTGAATAGTGGTCTTGTGGGTGAGGTAGAAGTCAAACTCGATATCGAACTTCAGGTCTTCAACGATACCGCTATCGATCAGGAACTGCCTCGCGTCTTCCATGCCGCCTGTTGGCGCTGCGTACACGACGTCGACAGCGTAGCCGGTCTGACCGCTATAATCGCGAAACACCTCTTCGATTTCCGCTTCAAGCGCCTGGTAATCCGCTGCGCAGTCCCGGCCCGGTGGCAGGACGCTACCGAACTCCCCGAACTGGTCCGGATTGCTTCCATAGAGCAGGCAGAGGATCTCCAGCGCGCGAACCTCGGCTGGCGCATGCGGCTCGTTTTCAACGAGGCTGCTATCGACCTGCAGCCACCCGCCTGCCGCGCTTATGATTTCATCAACACCGTCCGGGTCATCTGCATCGGGCTCCAGAAGGATCATCGCAAACCGGTCGGCGTAATCCTCCCGATCGGCGCTCGACCAGTCGGGCCGGCTGTTGAGATCGGCTATCTGCCCCATGAGCATGTGCCCGGCCTCATGATAGGCGAGGAAGCGGACAAAGCCCCGGACGAACGCATCCGACTCCGCCGTCCGAGTTCCGCTCTCGGCCCGCGCTGGCTCTGCGAAAGGCCACAGCAAGGCTATCAGGACGGCAGCCCCTGCCAAAAACGGGAAAACGCGCATTCTGGTCACCCTTGTCTGGGGCAACTGTAACAGGATTTTTAAGTATGATGAAGCCAGAGTCAGCCGCGGCCTCGCAGGCTACCCGCCCGCAGGCCGGCTCCCTGCCATCGCAGCGAAACGTGCCATCCCCACCACTCGGCATCCGCCCTACGTCAAAGCCGAGCGACGGCTCAAACCGGGTACGAGGCGGACCCTGGTGGCGGTGCTGTCAGTCTGATGAGAACCCGTCTCCGCTATCGGCGGATGAGCAGGTGCCAGATAACAGCGGAAGCCGCGCGTGCACGAGTGCGCCTATCTGGATGATTTCGGGCGAGGTCTTGAGGTATCGGGACGGGTTCATGCTCATTTTTCGAGGTGGACCGCCCTGCCCGGTGATCTCAAGGCTCTACTCCGCAGATATCACCTCCAAATCGACATCACCCTTTCCTGGAACGCCTCTTTTACAAGCTCTCGCTTGCCACCAGGCCCTTCTCTGCGCTCACATTACCGCTGGCTGGGCAATTAATCCGGCGCTGAGAGCGAATCTTGCTGAACACTCGCGACCAGCCCAGTCTCCATCGCTGCATCAATTGCTGATGAAGGACCGATGACGATGATCGTAGGCAGACCCTCAAGCGCTTCAACTCGCTGCGCTTTTGCCGCTTCCAATGCTGCCACAACACTGGCCATGTGATCAGGCGCCAGTTTGCCATCTTCACCGTATTGAACTGTAAGGATGTAGCGCCCATTGTCGTTGCTGGCCGCAGCAGGCTGTCCGAGTTGTGGCGCATCCGATCCTGCGACCGGCGCGGGCGCACGACAGGCCAACATCAACAGCAGCAAGATCAGACCTAAGTATCGTTGAATGTTAAGCGCTCCTGCATCCTTACCCGGTTCAGTCGGCGAGCCAGTAAGTAAATGATGGTCCCGGACGGCCGACAAAGCACTGCCTATTCAGCCGATACCGGTTAATCGCCGTAATCGCCTGCTGACCCTCGGAATTGTTCGGGAACATAAGCATGGAAGAACTCCCATCAGTCAGCCGCCATTGTGTCCCAACAGACTGGAGGGTCAGACCAGCGCGGTTGAAGCCGATGCAATCTTCGCTGCCATGGGATGTTGTCGGCACCGACCCACCGGCTACGAGATACTGCATCGAGGGGCCCGGGCGGCCGACATAGCAAGTCTTGGTGAAACCATAACGGCGAATGACGCCGAGTGCTGCTTCTGCTTCGCTCCGCAGGCTTCCAAACGAGAACAAGAGCGACGTGCCATCCTGAATGGTCCACCCCCCTGTCCCGCCCCGATCAGAAAGCGTCAGCGATGAAACGCTGTGTCCAATACAGTCTTCCTGTGGAGCGAGTTCAGCGGCGGCCGCACCGACATTTATCCTGCGCTTCGTGACCGTACCACTCGTGCGTGAATCCGTGACATTGGTCCCGGTATTGGTGAGCGTGGTGAGGATTTGATTGATTGTGCGATCTGGTGCAAGCGACGCCAACGCTGCGATCGCACCGGCCACCTGTGGCGCAGCCATGCTGGTGCCGCTCTTTGAACCAAATCCTGTTCCGGGCACGGACGAATCAATCGCGGATCCTGGTGCCAGAAGGTCTACGATCGCCGACATGTTAGAGAAACCGGATACAGCATCGGCGTCTGTCGTCGAACCAACCGTCACCGCGCTGGAAATGCATCCAGGCGTTCCGACGGCACCGCGGAATCCGGAGTTACCCGACGAGATGACCGTGGCGACACCGTTCGTGAGGAGAAGGTCTATGATAGGCTTGCGCGCATCCGTATCACAGGCTCCAGCATTTGTTCCGCCTCCGAGACTCATGTTGGCGGCCACAATGTTGAGGGCGGCTTCACGTGCGTTGACCCGCTGGAGACCGCGAATCTGATCGGAGTCGAAAGTCAATACACAAGGCGAAGCAAGTGAGAAGTTGGCACAGTTCATTGCGCCTCCCGGAGTATCCGTGAACCGAGAGAATACCTGCACAGCCATGATGTTGGCCAGCGGCGCCACGCCGTCGAATGCTGCGCCGTCACCCGCGGCAATGCCGGCAACATGGGTTCCGTGATCGCAACCTGCTGCTCCGGTGCAGGCACCAGACGACGCGAGCGCTGTCGACTCGGTCACGCCGCCTGGACAGAGGGAGGATGCGCCTTGTCCGGCGACATTCGACGAGAAGCAAGCACCTTCAACCACACGCCCGCCGAAAAACGGATGCGTACGATCTACCCCGGTGTCCAGGATGGCAATCGCCGTTCCGGCGCCGCGCGCACCCAACATATGAGCGTTTGCGACGCCAATGACGCCGCCCGAAGACGCAAGATTGGGCGCAGAAAGCCGATCTTCAACGACCAATGCAAACTGACCGCTTTCGGCTAGCGAAGCCATTTGGCTGCGCGTCACCTCGACAGTCGCGAGCGGCAAAGTCTCTATCGGCCGGTATAACTTGATCCCGCGAGCCGCAAGGTATTCCCCTGCCGATCGATGCGCGAGCTGGAGCTGTTCGGCCCCCAGGCCTTTCATCTGCGCCGGCGCAGTTATGGATGTGCCTTGGGAAACAGCCGCCTGATTGTACTGAACGATAACGCGAATAGGTTGATCGGTCTTTTCGGCTTTCAACTGAAGGTCCTTCAGACCTTTTAGTTCAACACCTTCTCGCAAGGGAACATTGGGCAACACGGGCTTTGCCGGCAAGATCGGCCGAGTTACCGGCGTGGTCTTAGGGGTGACCGGTTTCTCTTCGTTTTTTTGGGCCCAACTCGCGGCGCCTCCGACTACAAGCGCAATGAGCGCGACCGCGATGGCGATGGCGAAATATGCGGATCTGAACACAGGTGTCCCCTTCCATGTGTACCTGATGTTGCCGTGACCAGTGCACCACACCGCCACGCCCCGATACTACCACGGCTGGAAATTGGTTTCATGGGCGATCAACGTGAATTTTGCGACATGAATTTGCAGGGTGGCGTCAGGCTGGTGCCAACTGACCTGCCCCAGTTTTTCGGACCCGCTCTGGCTTGGGATCCAACAACCTGGAAAGGTGTCTATCGGGCGTAAGGCCTGTTTTTCATTGAATTTAGATTTTTCGAATATCTGGTGGCGTGTTGCCTCTCCGCTCAGGGCGCAATGTCACGAAGATTGCCTCCATGTGGCAGGTCGACAATGTGAATGGCTTGCAGCTCCTGTTCACTCATACCCGACGGCGACGGCTTCGCTTTTACGCGGCACCGCACCGGGTCTTGCGTGCCGGAGGTCGGCAAAGACGGCAGAAACACCGTCTGGTTCACCTTGTTCGCGACCGGCGCGAAGCAAGACTGCTGACCGATGTCGGAGACGATCGGGGAAGCGAAGACGCCGTTCGACCGACTTGTCCATACCGCCCCGTCAGACCGCGTCCTGTATGTCGTGTTGTAAAACTGGATCAGGTGCGGGCCTGACGCCGAATAGTTTGCAAACGATACCGGAATTTGCTGGAACGCTGACAGTTCGGAAGCTGCCACTGGCGCGTTGGCCGCTATTGCTGCGCCCGCGGCAGGGGTAAGCGCAGCGACCACCGCAGGCCCGACCTCGCCGTTTCGGCCAGGGTCGCCGCTGCAGACATTACCCTGGTCGTCTATCCAGTAAGCGAACACATAGCCGCCGATCGGATCGTGATCGACCTGCGCTGGCTCCGGCAGATCCGCCCACCAGTTATTCAGGTAAGCGGTGGAGGTTCCGCAGCCTGCCAAAGCTACCTGTCTCAGAACCTCGGCACCCTGGCACCCGGCCAAAGCAACACAGATCGAGAGGGCGGCGACTCTCTTGCAGAACTTTCCTGTCTCGGGGAAAGAGTTCGAAGCGATGCAATTGTTGTGAGCCATTGCTGTCCCCCATAGTTGGGCTGGAAGGTAGCATGGCCCGTATAAAGCGCCATCCATGGCCGACAAGGAGATTGCCTGTTCGAATCCGCTCATGGTGAACATCAGCCTGTGTAAGGTTCCTATGCGGATGAATTAACACTTCCCGGTTATCAGGGTTGATAGGCCCTACAGTTGAAAATTGGGCACGCCAGGGCTATCCGCACTGCCCGGCCGGCTCACGGCCGGTTCCGTGTGCTGAACATTGTTTATGACGTCACCAAGGAATGTCTCGGCGCCATTGCGGATGTCTCGTTGTCGGGCCGCCGGGTCATCCGCGAACTCGACCACATCATCTCCCGGCGCGGCGCACCCGAGATGATTGTTTCTGACAATGAGAGGGAGTTCACGTCGAACGCCGTGCTCGAATGGGTTCAGGAGATAGCCGCCGGGAAAAAAAGCTTCGTTGGTCATCATGTGCTCAGCGCCTTGAGGGCATCGGTGTAGCCTAAGAAGCGGCAAGCGCTTCCCCGAAAGGAACCAGAAGCATCGAATGGGGGAAGAATAGGGGGAATGGAAAATCAAAACCTGAAATTTTTTTACATTTTCAGGACACAAATGTGTTTTTCTGGCGGTGCTGTCAGTCCCATGCGAACCCGTCTCCGCTTCTCCCGGGTCAGCAGGTGTTAGACAACGAGACGTTCGCGCCATGACAGAAGAAATCGGGCATACATCAGCACGCCAAGCTGGATGATCTCGGGCGAGGTGTTGAAGCAGCGGAACGGATTTTGGGCGATCTACGCAGACTACGCTCCCGATATCACCGGCTCAACCCCATTTGCTCTGACAATGCCGCCGGGACATCCACCTCGCGATTCAGCCGCGCCGGAACAACTACCCGCGTCGGACTAGGTAGACTTGCGGATAGGAGATGCACGCAACTGCCACCAGTTTTGGGTCGTACGCTGCAACCCGAAACGGAAGACCAAATGTTTCTGGATTTGAATCAGTCCTGCATCAAGGTACGGATGGCTGCCGCCTTCACCCTTGTGGCCGCTGCCTCAGGATGCGCGACGGCGCCCGCCGCGCCGGATTCAGGAATTCCAGCCTGGACAAGTCCGAAAGATTGTTTCAGCCGCAATGTCCTCGCGACCGATCCGAATGCGGAGCGTATGGTGATCGTCTGTTCAGGCCCGGAAGCGGCAGCAGATCCGAACCGGAGCGGCGTGGAGCGGGCAACCGCCTATTTCAACGCGGCCTCCGGATACAACCTTCTCGGCGAACGAGGCACGACATCGCTTGCCTGCGAGACGACCAGCGCTTGCTACCAGTTTGCCCTGAACCTCGTTGAGAAGTCGTTCGTAAACCAGGAAGATGCGCTCGTTCGCAAGGACAATGCCTCCTCAATTGAGGAGATTGATGAGCGCTTCATCCTGCGCCGCAGGCTTGCACAGGCGCGCGCCCTGGCCGGCACTGCTGTGTCAGGCAGCCCGGCCTGCGCTGAAACGGATCAATGTCTTGGCGCCGCTACCGCCGCGCTAGCGACACAGGACCTCGCCGCGCTGGCTGCCCGAAAGGATGACCCGATTGCGGCGTTCGCCTGTCAGGGTCTCGAACTTAACGCGCAGATCAGCCAGCTGCGAGGCACAGAGCACGAATACGCGGCCGTAACCGATCTGCGGCAGATCATCCGGTCGTGCCCGTCATTTGCGGCGAGTGCTACCGACACGCTGGCGAAGATCGCGTACAACCGCGGTGAGCAGCTTCGCGGGTCCATGACGGCTTCGGCTGCGGCCAACGCGCCGCCATCCCAATCTGCTGCCCTCGGCCTGTCCGCTGTGTCGAGTTACCGGGATGCCTTGCGCTCGGAATCCGTCCGTCTCCCCGCCTATCGGGGTCTGGGCGCCGTCTATCTTGCGCTCGCCGGCCTTGAGCCGGGGAAGGCTGGCGAGCATTTCGGGGCGGCCAAAGACGCGTTTGATGACGCCCAGAAGATCAGTGCCGCAACGCCGGATGACGCGCACGCCAAAGACCTAGAGCAGCTCGGCGTCAGCTACATGAGCCTTGCTGGCGCCAGGCGTCCCGTCGATGAACTGGAGCAGGAACGCCTGATCGCTGCTGCCATCCGCGTACTTATGAAGTCCACTTCGCTGTCGCCGACTTATGATCGCCAGATAATCCTCGGCGAAGCCTACGAGCTGGCGGGCCGCAGCGAGGAGGCCGAAGCCGTCTATCGTACCGCGCTGGCTTCCGGGCAAAGCGCTGGCCATGAAGCAGCCACCTTGTCCCTTGCCAGGCTGCTGGAACGTACCGGCAAGGCGGAGGAAGCCCTCTCTGTCCTTCAGACGGCTTCTGCTTCCGGCCTCCAAGCTGCATCTGTCCGCTATGAGATCGGCCGGCTGCAGTTCGGAAAATCCGATTTTCCAGGCGCGATTGATGCTCTGTCGCCGGTCGCCGGAACGCTCCCGGCTGCGCAGACCGCTGAGGCGCGGTACATGCTCAGTGTCGCCGAGACAGTGCTCCGGCGGACCGGCTGGCAGGCGCGGGCGCGCGCCTATGCAGATGACGCGGCGCAAGCGAACAGCTTTTCGGCAAAGTATGTGCGCCAGGCCTGCCTGTCCCATATCCTTGCGAGCGGGCCGGACGTGAAATCAGGCGCCAGCCTGCAGCGCTGCCCTGCCGGCGATACGGCGGAAAAGCATCTCCTGAGGGGCATGTATTTCCTGAAGCAGGCGCAGCTTATCGATGTGTCTGCCTACGACGTAGCGTCCCAGGACTACTGGCGCAGCGTCCTCAGGCTCGCGCAGGATGCCTTCCAGTCAGGTGAGGCAGCCCTGAAAGCGCGCCCCGAGGCCAACGCTAGCCCTCGATTTGACGACCTCGGCCGCGTGATCGATCTCGCCGCCGTCCTGTCCCAGGGCAAACTGGTCGTCGAGCGTTGCCGCCGGGATGCCTCCGTTGAAGCCGGATCGCAGACCTGGAAAGACCTGGAAGCGTTCTACGGGCACTACGGAGTTCTCAAATGCTCCGTATCTTGATCAAATCAACATTACCTCGCCGAGCTGACCCGGGCGACCGCCTCAAGGGGCTGCACCTTCCTGTTCTGGAGACCTGAACCATGACGCCCACCAGAGAACCCGATCATTCTGACGAACTCGTCTTCCAGCCCGTCCCGACGCGCGAAGACATGCAGGCGCTTTCGCAGGAGGCGAAGCAGGCAAAGACAGGCCGCGCCAGGTTGCTGGTGGCTGTAGTGTTCCTCGTGGGCATGGTCGCTGCCGGCGGCATCGGCATGGCGATGGTCAAGCAGAACGCCGCGGCCGCAATCGAAAAGGCTGAGGTCGAAGTTGCCCGGCTGACCAGGCTGCTTGCGGAGAAAGACAACCAGTCAGTTGCCCAGATCCAGAAAATCGATGCGCAGAAGGCGCAGCTTGACGCCTACGCACCCTTTCAGAGTATCGTAACGCTGCAGCAGCAATCCGACCAGCTGGAGTTCGAAATCGCGCAGCTGCTTGCCGAGCCAAGCCGCGTTGGGGCCCCCAAGAAGCTGACTGAAATTCCGCCTGACGTCGAATGGCTCGATACAACCATCTCGGCACTGACGGCCCGGCGAAATAAGCTCCAGCAGATGAAGGCCGCCGTCGCCGCCTGGCCGCCTGCCCCGACATCCCCCCGTCCCGACTGAACGCAAACCGACAAAGAGGAACCACGCTCATGAGCGAGCTGATCGAAGGGGCCGGCGAGTTGTTCGCGCCCGTCATAACCGAAAAGAAGCAGCCCTTCAGCCTGAAGGAACTCGTCTCCGAGTTTCCGAACAATCAGAGCGACTGGTCGATACCGGAAGCCTTTTTCTGTCTCGTCCTGTCGGCAGCCCTGGCAGATGGGAAGATGGCGCAGCAGGAGACTGAAGAACTCAGGGCCCTGTCGCACCGCTCACGCATCCTGCGCAACCTTGATCCGAATGAACTGGCCGCCCTGAACCGCACCGTCGTGAAGCGCCGTACAGACCGGCCCGAATGGCTAAGCGAAGCCTCCCGCGCGCTCCCGCATGATATGCATCTCTCGGCGTTCGTGCACTGCCTCGACATCTGCCTGGCCGATGGCGCGATGGTTGCAGCCGAGGCAGACTTTCTGGAAAGCCTGCTTGAGCAACTGGCCGTCAGCGAAGATGATGCCCGCCAGGCGACCCGGATCCTGTCGATTAAGAACAGGTACTGACTGGCGCCGAACGGACCGAGGTCCTTATCCTGGCCAGAGCGTCCTGCATTCAAAAGGTACGCGCGGGCAAAAAGGACCGCATTCCTGCCAGATGGCTGAGAGCGAGCACCAGACGTATGGTTAGAGGAGAGACCGCGCGGGATCCATTCGCCAGCTTGCTGGACCGTGTCGGGCGACCTGCGCACAGGTGCGCTGTTGTCCATCCGGTCGATGCGCTCTCCCTGTCCGGCGCACTCGAGGCACAGAAGCTTGGCCTCATCGCTCCCGTCCTTGTTGGCCACCGGGACAAGATAATGGCAGCGGCCGACGCCGCCGCGCTCGATGTCTCGCGACTGGAATTTGTCGAGGCGCCGCATAGCCATGCGGCGGCTGATGAAGCGGTCCGGCTGGCAGCAGGCGGCGGTGTGTCGATCCTGATGAAGGGCCATATCGCAACCAGCGAGCTGATGGCAGCCTGCGTCCGGCGGGAAGGCGGCCTGCGTACGCAGCGGCGAATGAGCCATGTGTTCGTGCTGGAGACGCCCGCCTGGCCGAAATGGATCCTTATATCCGACGGCGCCCTCAATATTGCGCCGGACCTTCTAACGAAACGCTGGATCACGCAGAACGCGATCGACCTTGCTAATGCGCTGGGTATCGATACCCCGCTTACCGCCATCTTGTCGGCAACCGAGCTTGTCGATCCGGCGATCACTTCAACCATAGATGCAGCAGCGCTTTGCAAGATGGCCGACCGCGGCCAGATCCTCGGCGGTATCCTGGACGGGCCGCTCGCCTTCGATCTCGCGATCTCGCCGGAGGCAGCCCTTGCCAAAGGCTTGAAGTCACCCGTTGCAGGCGCCGCAGATATCCTCATCGTTCCGGGGATCGAGGCCGGCAACATGCTGGCCAAACAGCTCGACTATCTCGCCGGTGCTGAAGCTGCAGGTATCATCCTTGGTGCCAAGGTGCCGATTGTCCTGACCAGCCGTGCAGACAGCCCGGCAGAGCGGGCAGCCTCGGCAGCCCTGGCGGCGGCCTATTTCGCCTGGCAGGACAGGCCTGCATGACAGAGCGCATTGTTGCGACCTTCAATGTGGGCTCTTCGAGCATCAAGATGGCCGCGTATGCGGCAGCGCAATCCGGCGGGCTCGGGCCACGCCTGCTGCGCGCTGAAATCGCCGGCCTGCCGGAGGCGCCCAAGATTTCGGCTGTTGCCGGAAACAGAAACCTGGCAAGCGCTTTCCTGTCTGGCGCCGAAGTCTCGGATCTTCGACTATCCGCCCTCGCCCCGCGATTGATCATCGCCATTGAGGAAGCCCTTGGCCAACCGCTCGCGGCCCTCGGACACCGGGTTGTCCAGGGCGGCCGGCACAATCACTCGAGCCGGGTCGCGACGCCTGAACTCCTTGCAGCACTCGACTCGCTGTGCGCCCTGGCGCCCGATCACCAACCGTACAATCTTGCTGCCATACGCGCCGTGAGCGCCGCGCGTCCGGACCTGACGCAAACCCTGTCCTTTGACACGGCCTTTCATCGTACCCAGCCCCGGATCGCTCAGATCTATGCCCTGCCCCGCGCGCTCACCGACAGCGGGATCCTGCGCTATGGATATCACGGGTTATCTTATGCTCACATTGCGCGCCATCTGCCCGAGCTTTTTCCTGCCCACCTGCACAAGCGCACACTCGCGCTGCACCTCGGCAGCGGATCGAGCCTGTGCGCCATCCTGGATGGCCGGAGCATTGCGACCAGCATGGGGTTTTCTGCCTTGAGCGGAATCCCGATGGCCACCCGCTGCGGGGATATCGATCCCGGTCTGCTTCTCTACCTGATGGATGACCGGCACATGAGCGCAGTGCAGGTCTCGCACCTGCTGCGCAAGCAGTCCGGCCTCTTGGGCGTCTCCGGAATCTCGAGTGACCTGCGCGTGCTTGAAGCCGCCGGCATGCCGGAGGCTGAAGAAGCGATCGCGCTCTTCGTCTACCGGATCGTCCGGGAATGTGGCTCGCATATCGCCGCCCTCGGCGGAATTGATGCCTTAGTCTTCACCGGCGGTGTCGGAGAAAATTCCCGGCGCGTGCGGTCCGGAATCTCGGCCGGGCTTGCCTGGGCCGGCATCCGGATCGACCCGGATGCGAACGCGAATGGCAGCCCCCTGCTCTCCCCGGCTGGCTCACCTGTCAGCGTCTTTGTCCTGCCCGCAGATGAAGAAAGTGAGATTGCACGGGATTGCCTCGCCCTTCTCTGAGCCTGCCGTACTTCCGGCACCGCGGCTTTGACGTCATGGCCTATCGTACCCTAGCGCCCGAGGCTGGCCTGCACCCCTTCGGCCAGCAACCTGCCGATGCCGATCCTGTTCGATGGGTGAGAGACCGTATCGCAGCTGGCAATCTGCACGGCGCCCGCCTCCAGCAGCTTCTGCTGCGCGCCTTCGACGAACAGCGCATGCACGCAGCAGCACACCGGGGGCCTGAACCCCTTGGCCCGGAGACCGGAAACCAGCTTCGCCATCGTGGTGCCTGTCGAGACGATGTCGTCGACTATGACCGGCTGGTGGTCACCGAAAGGCCCGAGCTCTGGCAGGTCGATCCGGACGGACCGGTCGCCGGCGCGCGTCTTTTCCAGGACGAGCGCCGGCGCCCCGATGCGCCCGGCGATCGCATTTACCCACTGGCCGCTTTCAGAATCCGGCCCGATGATCAGTGGCCGTGTGAATGCCGACATTATCCAGTCCGATATCGCGGGGACAGCAGTTACCCGCCGCGCGGGGACATGTCCGAACACTTCGTCGAGAGAACCGAACCTGTGAAGATGAGGATCCACGGTCACGACCCAGTCGGCGAACCCGCCGAGGATCCTTGCAAAGTGGACCGCACTCACCGGCTCGCCCTCCTGGAAGGCGATGTCCTGGCGCATGTAGGGCAGGTAGCCAATCGCCAGGCCGACTTCACGAGCGCCGTGGGCACGCGCTGCGGCGGCCGCGAGCAGAACGCTCATCAGACGTTGATCAGGGTCATTCAGGGTACTGATGAGTACCACGCGGCGCCCGGCGACATCCTCCAGAAGCCGAACATAGGCTTCCCCGTCAGGGAATTTTCGAAACTCACAAGCACCCTGCGCGAGGCCCGCGGCCCTGAACGCCGACGCCAGGTGCTCTGCGCCCGGCGTGACAAAGAACATGGCGGGCTTCACCGGCTTATCTCGACGACGACTGGATTTGTGGCGACATAGTCCATCGCATAAGCAATCTTGCCGAGCGTTCCCGAGACGAGCGTGAACAGAACATCGCCCTGCCTGACACTATCGCCCAACCGAACCGCCAGTCGCACACCCGCCGACATATCCTCCGGCGCGCCGGCGAGTTTGGCGATCCGCGCAATCATCCGGTTGTCCACGGACGTCACCTTCCCGGACCGGACCGCCCGGATGGGCCGGCTGAACTCGGCCTCCGGCGGCGTTCTTGCCCCGCCCTGCGCGTCGCAGATCTCGTCAAACTTCCGCCGTGCCCGGCCGTCCCTGAGCGCTGTGCGGGCAAGGGCAGCGCCTGCGCCTTCGGCGCAGAGGCCGGCCATCTCGAGGACCGCGCCCGCAAGCAAGCAGGCTCTTTCAGACAGATCAGAAAGCCCGTCCGGCTGGGTGTCGAGCACAGCGAGAACGTCTTGCGCCTCCAGCGCAGGCCCGATGCCACGGCCCACCGGTTGGCGCCCATCAGTAATGACCGTGCGGACTTCCAAATCGAACGCATCAGCGACGCGCCGGAATAGGTCGCCCAGGCGGGCCGCAGAGGCCTGGTTGCGCATCTTGGCCGTCGGCCCGACGGGTATGTCGATCACGACATGCGTCGCGCCTGCGGCAATCTTCTTGGACAGCACGGATGCGACCAGAAGACCGTCGACATCAAGATTGAGCGCGCGCTCAATGCGGATGATCGACGTATCGGCCGGACTGAACCCCACGCTGTCCCCCCAGACGAAACAGCCGCCCGTCGTCTCGACGACCCGGCGCATCGCCGTCATGTCGAGGGCAACATTTGTCAGGGTTTCCATCGCATCGGCCGTGCCCGCCGGAGACGTGATCGCTCTCGATGAGGTCTTCGGCATCTTCAAGCCAAAGCAGGTCACGATGGAGACCACGATCGGCGTCGTGCGGTTGCCCGGCAGGCCGCCAATACAGTGCTTGTCATAGATGTTGCCACTCGGCCAGACGAGCCGCGTGCCGGTCTCGACCATCGCCTTTGTCACGGCAATCGTCTCTGCCGCGGTGAGGACAGGGGACGCGCAGGCAGCTACAAATGACGAAAGCTGGATGTCGGAGAAGCGTCCGGCGACGATGTCGCGCACGATCTCCGCGGCCGATTCCGTACCCAGTTCCGCGCCGAACATCTTGGCGCGCACATGGGTCATGGATTGCAGGGGCGGGGCGGAGGAGACAATGACGGGCTGCGGACCGGTCAATCCGAGCTTCTTCCAGGCATACTCGGACAGACCGATTTCATCGTGATCGATCAGGTCAGATGTGACCTGGTAGAGGCTCGCATAGACCGTTGCACCATTGCACTGAAGCCTCAGCCGGCCATGCGAGCTCAGGCCTTCGGACTTGCTGACATCGCTGTCGGAACGGACAAAGGCCACCGCCTCATCATGCGTCAGCAGCCCCAACCGGCGTGCCATGAGCGCGTTCAGTCCCAGGGGTTTCATGCCAGCTCGACCCGTTGTCCCTGCTCAGGGACCTCGCAGTCCCAGCCCAGCTCTTCCTGGATCCGGTGGCGCAGCGTATCCGATGCGTCAGGCTCGCCGTGCACGATGAAGGTCCTGCGCGGCGGTGCCTCGAAGCCGGAGAGCCACCGCATGATCTCATTGGCATCCGCGTGCGCCGACAGCATGTGAAGGTTCAGGACTTCTGCGCGCACCTTGTGCCAGCCACCATGGATCTTGATCTGGTCCGCCCCGGCCAGCAGGTGCGCGCCGCGGGTGCCGCCGGCCTGGTAGCCCGTAAAGAGGATGGTGGACTGCGGGTCGGGCGCATACCGCTTCAGGTAACTCAGGACACGACCGCCGGTCGCCATGCCGCTCGCCGAGAGCACGATCTTCGAACCTGGGTCGGCGATGACCCTTTCGGAATCATCGGCGTCCCGGATGTACTCGGCAACAGAGCAGGCAGCACGCGCCTCTTCTTTCGAAAGCCGGGAGCCGCCATCCTGCCGGCAGAACAGTTCGGACGCGTCGATCGCCATCGGGCTGTCGAGGTAGATCGGAACGGGCGGAATCCGCCCGGACTTGTTCAGCCGGCTGAGATGGTAGAGCAGGCTCTGGGCACGCCCTACCGCGAAACTCGGAACGATCACCGTCCCGCCGCGCTTTACCGTCCGGCAGATCACATCTTCGAGCAGGTCTTCAGGATCCCCTTCCGGGTGGACCGCATTGCCATAAGTCGACTCGACCACAAGATAGTCCGTCGACTGAACGCGTTCCGGGGGATGCATGAGCGGGCAGTTATAGCGTCCAAGGTCCCCTGAAAAAGTTATCCGCTGGCCGGCCAGGTCAAGCTGGACGATCGCCGCGCCCAGGATATGACCCGCCCTGAGGAACTTCAGCCTTTGCCCGCCCGGCAGGCGCTGCTCCTCGTCAAACCGGCAAGTCTTGAAGCGACGCAGGGCGCTGTGTGCATCGCGCTCGGTGTAGAGGGGCTGCGCCGGATGGTGGCGGGAGAAGCCGTCCCGGTTGGCGCGCTCGGCGTCCGATTCCTGAATGCGTCCGGCATCCGGCAGCAGGATGTCGCAAAGCGCCTGCGTCAGTTCCGTGCAAAGGACCGCATTCCTGAAACCCTGTTTCACCAGCGCTGGCAGGTAGCCGCTATGGTCGAGATGCGCATGGGTCAGGATGACGGCGTCGAGCGCGTCAGCGTCAAATCCCAGCGGCTGCCAGTTCTTCAGCCGCAACTGCTTGTACCCCTGGAAAAGTCCGCAATCGACCAAAAGCTTCGATTGGCCTGCCTCAACCAGAAACCGTGATCCGGTCACGGTCCCGGCCCCCCCCAGAAACGACAAAGACGTCATGATTTATACTCCGATACCAGCCCGGACAAACGCGTCACGGGCAATGATTGCAGGATATGGGTTTGCCGGAAGGTCATCGCAGCACCTTCGGATCGCCTTGCCCAACCGCCGCTGCGAGTTCTGAAGGCGACAGCAGCGTCTCGGCCGGAAGGCCGAGCAGGCCAGCCGCCGACAAGATCAGGTGCGCCCAGGTACTGCGATTGGCAAACAGCATGCCCGGCGCGTCCAGTGTCCCGCCGCGGCTCAGATAGCCGTGCGCCCGCAGCAGGGATGGCCCCTCATCCAGGCGCCTGAGAAGTCCCATCATCATTTCCGGGCGGGTATGCGTCACCAGGAGGCGGGCCAGTCCCGGCGGAAACAGGTCCCGGATCACCTGATCAGGGACGACGAATGCCTCTTCGAACCGGTCTCTCGGCAGACGCAGGCGTCCCGGCTCCAGAATGACCGTAACATTGACGCCGACACGCTCAGCGCGCAGCCGGGCCGCAGCGCGGCGCGCTTCGGCAAGCTGGTAGGCCCCGATGGCGACAATCTGGAGCGATGCGCCTGGGTCATTCTCGATCCTGGCAACACCGGTCTCGAACGCCTTTCTCGCTTCAGCGTCCGTACACACGGCCGCAGTCGCACGCTTGGGAGCGACAATACAGCCGATCACGCCGCGCGACGCATATATCTGGCGCAGCGCCTCGACACCGGTGGCCGCATCGACGGCGAAGATGACGCGGGCGACATCAGACATTTCCCCAAGCAGGGCTTCGCCCAGTGTGGGGTCCTGGTGGGATTGCTGGTTCTTGCCATTCTCCCAGGTATGTGACGTCAGGATTAGCGGCACGCCGATCCACTGAGGCGGCCGGCCCGCATCCATGAGCTGGCGCGCAAAAATGATCTCCTGGCGCAGCGCGCCAAGCATCTTGACCGCAAAGGCCTCATAAGAGACGGCGAGGTTCAGACCTGCCTTGTTGCCCAGCGCAGCCCCGATGACAGCCTCTTCATTCAGGGCCGTGATAACCGATCCGTATACGGATTCTTCTGATCCTGTTTCAGGCTGGTTCACCCTGTGACGAAGCCGGGCGAGAGTTTTGCCCATCTGGTTGCTTTTCAGTTCATCCGGATTTCCGATACGGAATCTGTGGTTGGGGTTTGCGTCCACGAAGGACACAAACCAGTCATCCATCGCAGCGAGGGCCGAGCCTGCCGAAGCGGGTTTTCGGACTGGCAGGACGGGCGCTTCGGGATTGCGGCGGGCAAATGGATTGAGGCCCTCCTTTTCCCTGTTTTGCGCCGTATGCTGCATAAAGGCCTGCCGGGCTGACGAGAGCTCGCTGAAGGGTACGAAAAGTGTCCGCGCACCGGCATTGAAAGCCTGTCTGGCCGCTCCGTCCGAGTGCGGATTTTGCTCAAGCGGAAGATTATGGGCGCGGTTGGTCCCGGCTCCTGGAAAACCAAAACCCTTCTCGGTCGTTGCGATGGCAAACGGCAGGCGTACCGGATAGGCCGCCCTTCCCTGTCCGATTGATCTTGCTGCTGCGGCAAGCCGCCTCTCCGTTTCGAGCACCGCCCAGGCAAAGGCTGCCGGATCCCGCCCATCGATCTCGACCGGATCAAAGCCGTTGACGTCCAGGTAGCGGGCCAGCCACGCCGCGCCGCCATCCTGGCGTATTTCGGTGCGTTGTTCGATCCTTCGGCCATTGAGGATCATGACCGGTGCAACGAACCCGCAATCTTCGTGACGCCACCAGCGTTCCGCCCAGTCACCGCCGCGCTGCTCCTCGAAGGCGCCATCACTGAGGATGGCCACAAGGCTCTCTCCCGGGAGCGGCATGTGGACGTATTGTGTTTCTGCAAAGCCGAGATAGCCGCCTTCGGACACGCCGCCGGCGGTATAGGCATTGACGTGGCTCCCGAGCGGCGCCGATGCGGCCCCGTCTGCACTGATCTCGTAGCCGTAGAAGTCAGCACACAGACGGCTTATACCTTCTTCGCTGAAGCCGTATCGGCCTGTTTGCTGGTCCGTGAGGTTGCCGACCAGACAGTTGACGGCCTCGACCGCGGCAACGCAATGACCTTGGCCAAGAATCCAGCCCCTGGTTTGCGCCGTGAGGAGGTTTGCGGCGAGGTAGCCGACATAGGCCGGCACGACGTTGAGAGATCCGCCGGTATGCCCCTCCGGCGCAGACTTGAAATCATCGGCTGCGAGATCAGCGCCGGAGAGGTCGACACGGCGGGCATAGGTCATGTGGACAACCACCCACATGGCTGCGCTCGCGAGGCGATCGGCGGCAGACAGGGCCGTATAGACGAGGTCCTCGGACGACGCCGCGCCTGCCTCCACAAGGCTTGCGGTCAGAACTGCGATCCGCTCGCGGGTCTGGTCCGAATGCCAAATGACGCCATAGCCCTTTTCCCATGTTTGCAATGCGGTCATCGAATGGGCCCTTCCAAGGGTTCAGGTAAACTACGGGGGACAAGAAAGCGCAGTGCCGTCCAACCTCCCCCAATGAGCCCCGCCGCGATCGCCAGCGCCAGCAGCGCAGCCCCCGGCAGCTCGACTGCAAAAACGGCGCTCACCGGCTCTATCGTGAAGACAAGGGCGAGCACCAGGACGACGCCTGCCACGATACCCCAGAAGACCCGCCGATGGGGCGCGAAGATACGCCCGGAGGACGCAGAATCGGTCAGCGCAAGAACGAGGTTGCCGACGACGAGCGCAATGAAGGCTGCGCCGCGTGCGGCCGGCTCGGCGGCCCCGGCGAACGTCAGAAGCGACCAGTAGAGACCAAAGACCACGGCGAGGATCCCGGCGCCCTGCAGGACTGCCAGGACGAGCTCTCGGCGCCCGAACAGGAGTTCTCCCGAGCGCCTGGGCGGGCGCTGCATGGCCTTCCTGTCGCTTGGCTCGGCCTCGAATACGAGCGCGCAGGTCGGATCGATCACCAGTTCTAGGAGAACGATGTGCATCGGAAAAAGGAGCGGCGGCAGTCCGAACAGCAAGGGCAGAAGCGCAAGGCCGGCGATCGGGACATGGATCGCGGTTATGTAGGTGATTGCGCGCCGGAGGTTCGCGAAGATGCGCCGCCCGAGACGAACAGCGCCTACGATTGAGGCAAAGCTGTCATTCAGGAGGACGAGGTCGGCCGCTTCGCGGGCAACGTCGGTCCCGCGCTGGCCCATCGCGACGCCGATATGGGCCGCCTCGAGGGCGGGGGCATCGTTGACACCGTCTCCCGTCATGGCGACGATTTCGCCGTCCTGCCTGAGGGCCTGCACGATCCTGAGCTTCTGCTCAGGAGCAATCCTGGCAAAGACACGCACCGACTTCAGTTTTTCGCAGAGCACATCGAAGGGCAGCTGTTCGATCTCGGACCCGGCCAGGAATCCGGCGGCCGTATCGATGCCGGCCGCAGCCGCAATCGACATGGCGGTTGCAGGATGGTCCCCGGTGATCATGATCACCTTGATGCCGGCGCAGCGGGCTTCCTGAAGGGCCTGGGGCACCTCTGAGCGGAGCGGATCAATGAAGCCGATCAGGCCAGAGAAGCGGAAGTCTCCTGTCAGAGGGTCATCGAAAACCGGCTCCCCCGGGCGCGCGCTGGCAACACCCAGGACCCGCAGGCCAAGCCCGGCATAGGTGTCGACAATGCCCGCCAGGTACGCCGTCTGCTCTGGCGAAAGGCGGCAAAGCCGAAAGATCGCCTCCGGCGCTCCCTTGGCAGCGGCGAGACGAGCGCCGTCCGGCATCTGCCAGAGCTGGGTGACGGCAAGCAGGCCGGGGGTCAGCGGCCATGCGCGTTCAGGTCCGCCGGCCAGGCCAGGTCGCTCCAATGTCGCCGCCTCACTCAAGGCACGCACGGCGCGGTCCATGGGATCGACGGGCCTGACAGCGGATGCGAGGGCGGCCATCCGGAGTAGGTCGCGCACCGGATCGGAAACGCCCGCATCCGGCGCGATGACCTGTTCGCCCTCGGATGTCCACAGGCGGGCAACCTGCATCCGGTTCTCCGTGAGTGTGCCCGTCTTGTCCACACAAAGCACTGTTGCGCCGCCCAGCGTCTCGATCACCGCGCTGCGCCGGACAAGAACCTTGTGCGTGGCGAGCCTCCAGGCTCCGAGCGCGAGAAAGATCGCGAGGACCATCGGGAACTCTTCCGGGATCAGCGCAATGGCGAAGGTGATGCCGGCAAGTGCGCCGCCTGGCCAGTCGCCGCGCAGCAAGCCGTACGCCGCAGCAATCAGGCCGCAAAACGCAAGGGCAACAAGGCCGAGATAGCCGACCAGCCGGCCCGTAGATTGCTGGAGCGGCGTGGGTTCCTGCTCGATTTCGGCGAGCGATCTACCGATCCGTCCGAGCTCGGATTGCGGGCCAGTCCGGGTTGCCCGGATGACCGCCTGTCCCCGGACAACAAGTGTCCCGGCAAAGACATTGTGCCCGGCCGCTGAACCGGGCTTCGCCTCCTCATCGACGGGTGATGTGTCCTGGGCCGGTGTCTTGGCGACCGTCGCGGATTCCCCGGTCAGCACAGACTCATCGACACTCAGTATATCCCCGGCAACGAGCAGGCCGTCCGTCGGCAGGCGCTCGCCTTCACCGGCCAGCACGATATCGCCGGGTACGATTTCCCGTGCCGGCACGCGCCGCTCCGCGCCATCTCGCAGGACTCGCGACTGCGGCTGCGCGAGTTGGCGAAGTGCCTGCAGGGCCTGCTCGCTGCGCGCTTCCTGGAAGATAACCAGCCCGATTGCCGCCCCGGCGCCGCCGAGCAAGAACAGGCCTTCGCCGAGATCTCCCATGAACGCATAGATGGCGGCCGCCGCGACGAGCAACAGGAACATCGGCTCCTTCAGCGTCTCGAAAATGATGGTGATCACGGACCGGCCGCGCCCGGGATCTACCTCATTGGGCCCGAGGTCCAAGAGCCGGCGGCGGGCCTCCTCAATGGTCAAGCCCTCAGCGTTCAGGGCCATGTCTTCCGCCGAAATCATCTGCCTACAAACCTTTCGGGCGGGGTCTCGCCGGTAGCCGGCGCGGCGGGCGACGGGCTGGTCCGGGCGATAACCGGGAAAAGCCCCTCTGCTCCCAGTCAACCAACGGCGCATCGGAAACATCGGATGCCATCAGGAACATGCGCGACCTCCAGAAAGCCTCCTGCCTGATCTGTGCCGCCATTGCGGTCCCATCCCATACGTCGATGACAGGGCTGGCCTGGCCAGTCCCACCTGACCTGCTTCTGGTGCAGTATCAGCAATAACCCTTATGAAGCCCTCTCGCTGCGCCGGGATACGTAAAAACCCCTATCGTTGGTCTTGTACGCACAGAGCTAGATGCTGAGGGACTTTGTTAAAGCTGACAAAGCCGTTTCAGAACAGGAGAAGCAACGCCATGGGTATTCGTGATCTCTCGATTTGCATTTCTTCGCTTGAGTCCGACTACGGATTGATCGACCAGGCGACTAGTCTCGCTGACGGTTGGGAAGCACACCTGAGCTGCTGCGCGATTGGTGTGCAGCCGGCGCCAATCTTCAGCGATGGCATGATGCTCAGCGGCCAGGTCGAGTTCCAGGCTCAGATGGAAGCGGCCCAAGAACACATCCGCGCCTTCAGGAGCCACCTCAAAACGCACCTTGAGAGGAAGGCGAGTAGCCTGGAGATCCGCAACACGCTGACATTTGATACGGCGATTGCAGGGACAGTTGCTGTCTTTGCGCGCTACTCGGACCTGGTTGTCGCGCGCATGCCTTCAAAGCCGGACCGGGATCTGCATGGCGAGATCATTGAAGGCGCGCTTTTCGGCGCCGGCCGGCCAGTGCTTACGCTTCCGAAAAAGTGGAAGCCCGGACCGTTGGGAAAGAAGGTAGTTCTCGCCTGGGATGCCAGCCGCGAGGCGTCGCGCGCCATTCACGATGCGCTTTCCATGCTGGCGCCAGGGGCCGAAGTCTGCGTCGTGACGGTCGATGCAAAGGTCGGCCCTGACCAGCATGGCGCATCACCGGGCCTCGACATTTCGACCCACCTTGCCCGGCACGGTCTGAAAATGACCGTCCAGAACGCGGACAGTCTCGGCAAGACGGTTGGCGAGCGGCTCGTCGAAGCCACACGGGGATTTGGCGCCGACATGATCGTGATGGGCGGCTACCGGCATCCCAAGCTGGCTCAGCGCGTCCTGGGAGGCCCCACACAGTTCCTGGTCTCGAAATCACCGGTCCCGGTCCTGCTTTCGCGTTGACCGCGTCGGGCTGAGCACTGAACAGGGCCCTAGCAAAACGTCAGGCGCCCGGCGCCTGATCTGCGTCGCCCTTGCGAAAGGACACCTGTGCAAACGTGGACCCGGAACTCCTTCAACGGCTGACAGCGGCACTCGCCATCGGCGCGCTGATCGGGATCGAGCGCGGCTGGAAGCAGCGCAGCGAAGCGCCCGGCTCACGCGCAGCCGGCCTGCGGACCTTCACCCTCGCCGGGCTTCTCGGCGGGCTAGCCGCCATCCTGGGTTCAGACCTCGGCGGCGCCGCCTTTGCGGCGATCGCCCTTGCTTTCTCGGTCCTGTTCGGGATGTTCCAGTGGCGGGATAACTCGGCTGACCAAGAGTTTTCTGCCACCAGCACGGTTGCAGGTCTCCTGACATTCGCGCTCGGCGGCCTCGCTGGCCTTGGTCATCTGCACGAAGCAGCCACGGCCGGCGTTGCCGCTGTCTGCATCCTCGCCTTCAAGGACAGTCTGCATGCCTGGCTGCGCGGCCTGACATGGCCGGAAATCCGGTCAGCTCTTCTAATCCTTGCAATGACTTTCATTGCCCTGCCGCTCCTGCCCTCGGCGCCCGTCGATCCCTGGGGCCTGATCCGGCTGCGCGAACTCTGGTTCCTCACCATCCTGATCGCGACGATTTCCTTCGCGGGCTATATTGCCGTCCGCTTGCTCGGAAAGCGCGCAGGTCTTGCCGTTGGGGCCGTGGCTGGATCGGTGGTGTCCTCAACGCTGACGGTTGCAGAACTGGCGAGGCGTCGGCGCCAGGGCTCGCTGACCTTGCTTGATGCAACCGCCGCAGCGTCGCTGACAACACTGGTCATGCTGGTTCGGATCCTCCTGCTTGTGGTTTTCCTGGCGCCGCAGCTCGTGGACTTGGTCCTGCCGGTGCTGGGCGCATCTGCCGCCGTCGGCGCGGCGGGCGCCCTCTACCTCCTGCACCCGAGGGCCGCCACAACCGAAGAGCGGTTGTTGCCAGACCTGAAAAGCCCGCTCGACCTGCGATCGGTCGCGGGCTTCGCGCTGCTGATCGGCGGGTTGAACATCTGTGTCGCCCTCGGATCCCGCTGGGCCGGCGAATTCAGCTTGCTCCCGCTGGCCGCGCTTGGCGGCCTCGCCGATGTGGACGCTGTCATGCTCAACGTGACACGCCTGTCGGAGCCGGCCCCCTATCTTGCCGCGAGCGCCATCTTGCTTGCGGCAGCTGCAAACATGGTGAGCAAATCTGTCCTCGCCTTTGTCGTAGGCGGCGCGCGCTTCGGCGCCTGCTTTTCTGCTTCAGCCATGTGTGTCGTTGTGGCCGGAACGGCGGCTCTGGCCTATGCTTAGCGCTTATACCTGAAGACCGGCATGGTCCGGGGCAGGCCTGCGCGCGGGCCAAAACCCGTCAAGAAGGCGACTGGCCGCGTCAATTCCGGCGCCGGCGGACAGGCTGGTTATCGCTCAGGGACCGGTCGGGATAAAGCACGACATCGTCACCCGCCGACAGACCCGCGACAATCTCTGCTTGGCCCTGATTCTGGTGGCCGATTTCGACGCGCGTCAGCTGTGCCCGCCGACCGTTGATCCGAAACACAGACCAGTCTCCCTGAACCCGGAAAAGGGCTGAGACTGGCACCTGCAGGACATCCGGCGACGCCCATGTGGTCACAGCCGCATCAACCCGGAACCCATCGCCCAGGACATGGTCTGCCGGAGCCTCTGCGAGATCGATGACAACATTTACGCGTTGCTCTTCAACGCCAAGTGCCGAGATTTTCAGGAATCCCGAGGGCTCGACAGTCCGGACGCGGCCAGCGAGCGTCTGGCCGCCCCAGCCTGTCAACTGAACATCCGCCCCCGGACGAAACTGAGCCGCATCCTCGGAGAGGAACTCTGCAACGACCTCCAGGTTTTCAGGGTCTGCGATTTCCAGAATGGCCGTTCCGGCCGCGACCATTGTTTCACTCTGGACATGGACGCGCAGGATGGTGCCGCTGGCAGGCGCCCGTATTGCGCGCAATCCTGACGCACGCCCCGCCGCCCCCGGAGGATCAAGGCGCATCCTGGCGCCGCTCCGGTCGGCTTCCGCCACCGCCTTGGCTGCCCGGGCAGCCGCGACACGCGCCGAGGCCGCGTCAAGGTTCATCGCGGCCTTGTCGATCGCGCTGCGGGAGACGACCTGCCTTTCGAACAAGACCCGTGTCCGTTCGGCGTCCCTTGCCGCGTCCACCTTGACCGCTTCGGCTTCGGTAAGCTGAGCCTGCGCAAGGTTCAGAGCGGCAGTGGCGGCCGCTAGCGCCGCTTTCGCCTCGGCCCGCGTACGCGGATCGAGCAAGGCAGATTCGGAAGGATCCAGAACGGCAACCACATCGCCTTTCCGCACGGCTTCCCCGGTCCGGTTCCCGATCCGCTGGAGGTGACCCGCCAGCGGCGCCGTTATCACATAGAGGTCCCGGACACGGGTCCTGCCTTCTGCCCTGACGTCCACGACGAGTTCACCGCGTGTGACCTGGCCGACGTCAACCAGCACGGCTTTTGGCCAGAATGCGTAGGCAAGCAGCGCGGCGAGCAAGACACTTGCTCCTGCCCAGAACACGACACGGAAACCTGGTTTGAATGGCTTGATCGTCATTTTTTCAGTCCGAACCTCATGCGCTTTTCAGCGCCTCTACCATGTTAATCGAATCGATCCGCTGTCTGACAATCAGTCCCGAGAGGACAACCGTGCCGATCACGATCAGGCTGGCGGTCGCCATGGTGGCCGGCTCGAAGGCGACCGGCAGGCGAAAGAGATCGGAGCCCATCGCCTCAGCGAAATAGATGGACAGAAGGCTGCCAGCTGCGAGGCCGGCCGGGACCCCGACCAGGGTCAGGAGAGCGACTTCTCCCAGAAGGATGTAGGAGACAGCCGCCTTCGAGAAGCCGAGTATGCGCAAGGATGCCAGTTCACGCTGGCGTTCCGTGAAGCTGATGCGCACCGAATTGTACACAACGCCGAGGGCGATCATGGCAGCGAACAAGGCGAAAATGGTGAGCGAGACGCCGATATTCTCATTCATCAGGGCCCTGAGCCGGTCCTCGGATGGTCCCAAAAAGGAAACTGTTGCGACGCCCGGCGCCTGCACGAGTAGTTTTTGAAGCCCGGCCTCTGCGGCCGGGTCGACCTGGAGATAGGCCCCGGAAATGACAGCTCCCTCGCCAAGGATACGGTTCATCTGCGTGATGTCCATCAGGGCGGCGGAGCCGAGATAAGTGCGCGCCAGCGCAGTGACCTGAACCTTGCCTGTCGGGCGCCTGCCTTCGGTAACTTCAAGTTCGAGCCACTCGCCCGCGCCAGACTTCAGTTTGCGCGCAAGGTCTTCCGACAGGACCAGACCGGCCAGAGGCGGTGGCACGTCATGGCCCGATGCGTCGATCAGCCTGGAGCGTTCACTGCCAGGAGCGGCTCCAATCAGCGCAACCCGTTCGGCAGCCGTTCCTGAGCGCAGTTTCGCTGTCGCGACCCGGAACGGCTCGGCCGCCAGCACACCCGGCACCCGCCGCAGGTCGTGCAGCGCGTTTGGGCCACGCGGCTCGGTGAAGGTCACGAGCGCGTCATAACGGTTTGCTTCACTGAAATAGCTGGAGATCATGCGCTCCATGCCATCCATCATCACGAGGACAGACAGGAGCAGCGCAAGGGAGGCGGCAATGCCGCCTGCGGTGACCAGTGCGCGTCCCGGCCAGCGTATGATCTGCCTCAGGATCATCCGCGTCTGCTGGTCTATCCAACGTGCCCGTGTGATCGCTATTCCGGCAGCCTTGGAATAATCCGGGGGCGGCGGAGGGGTCATGGCGTCCGCCGGGTTCAGGGCAACGGACGCGCGCACGGCGAGGAGGCCGGCACCCACGACCGAGAGCGCAGACACCGCACAGACCAGCACATAGTCCGCGGCCGCTGCCCGAAACAGGAGGAAGGGGAAATCGTAGTAGCGGATGTAGAGTTGCGCCATTTCACGGCCGAACCAGATACCGAGCAGGACGCCGATCAGGAGGCCGAGTAAACCGATCAGTCCAACAAGCTTGAGGAAGTGCAACAAGACTTGCCCGTCGGCGTACCCGTAGGCTTTCAGGAGGCCGATGGCCGGGCGTTGAACCAGGACCAGCCGTGAGATGACGACATAGACCAGAACCGCCCCGACGCCGAGGAACACGGGCGGGACGACACGGCCCAGCGTCCGGAGCTGATCGACTTCACTGGATACAAAAGCGTCCGAAACCTGGTCGCTGCGGTCATACGCGCCGACCGCGCCATAGGCGGCAAGCTCACGGTCAAGCCGCCCGAGGATGTCCGGCACGCTTGCTTCACGCGACAGACGGAGTACGGCCTCATTGAAAGCCCCTTCCCAGCCGGCGAGTTCGGCAAGCGTCCGGTCGCCCATCCACAGGACACCAAAGCGCTTTTCATCTGGCACGAGCTCTCCAGGGGCAATCGCATACACATGCTCGGGTGACATCACGAGCCCGGTGACCAAAACCTGGACCTGGCGCCCACGGATGATGAACGAGATGTGATTGCCCGGCACGATACGGTGCGCTTCAGCAAATCGCTTGAGCACAACCGCCTCATCCCGCCGTCCGCTTGCCGGAAGGCGTCCCTGGGAGACATGCAGCCGGTTGACCGAGGGTTCGTGCGATTCCGGGATCGAGATGACTTCGCCCAGCACCGGAGCCTGGCTGGCCGGCATGTCGATGCGGATCCCGAACCGTAGTCGTCCCTCGATCGCCTGGATACCTGCAATCGTCCGGAGGCTGTCGATCTCGCCCCGCGGAGCCCGAACGACGGGCGCCCAGACATCGGCCATCAGGTTGCGCTCGTAGTATGCGCGCCGCGTTTCTTCCAGGGAGGTTACAAGTCCCGACGACAGCAGTTGGACCGAGACCCCGCCGGCGATTACCAGCGCAATTGCAATTGCCTGGATGCGCATACCGCGGAAGTCGCGAAACATCTTGCGATCCAGCATCCCGACTGAACTCGACGAGGAAGATCGGCCTACCATGTGATGTTCCTTGGACTGATTGGCGCGGGGTTCACCCTGGTCTCCCGCACCTTGCCGTCCGCGAAGACAACGACCCTGTCAGCAATTTCAGCGACACTGGCATTGTGTGTAATGATCAGTGTTGTGGCGCCAATGCTGTGATTGACGTCAACAAGGGCTTCAAGGACTTTCACGCCAGTCGCAGAATCGAGCGCGCCCGTGGGTTCGTCGCACAACATGACCGTGGGCTGCTTGGCAACAGCCCGGGCGATCGCAACGCGTTGCTGCTCGCCCCCCGACAGCTGCGCCGGAAAATGGTCCATCCGGTCGCCCAGGCCCACGAGTGCAAGCGCATCGGCCGGAGCGAGCGGCGCTTCGGCAATCTCGGTGATCAGGGCAACATTTTCCCAGGCCGTCAGGCTAGGCATGAGATTGTAGAACTGGAAGACGAAGCCGACATGCCGGCGGCGATATTCCGTAAGTTCGGCGGACGAGGCTCTTGAAAGGTCTGAGCCGCGGAACAGGACTTCACCGGCTGTGGCCTGGTCGAGCCCGCCAATGATGTTCAGGAAGGTCGATTTCCCGCTGCCAGAAGCTCCGAGTATCACGACGAGTTCACGCTCCGGGATCTGCAGGTCTACCCCGCGCAGAGCCTCGACGGCTGCGGGCCCCTTCCCGTAAGTCCGCCGAAGGCCACGAACATCGAAACAGGCGGTGTCCGGAGCTTCACTGATGGTCCGGTGCACGTGGTGAGACTCCCAAATTCAGAGAAGAGGACCGGGATCGCCGAACAGGTTGCCAGCCTATCCCGCCGCCCTGACCAATGCCATTCGATACGCCGCAAGCGCGAGGAACCCGACCGCTCTTTCGCCATCTGCCGGGAACGCCCCGGCCGACTGCCGCGGCCGGGGCGGATGACCCCGCCTTGATGGAGCAGGAACCACGAAGATGGCATCGGTGTTTTCCCTGATACCCCCAGGGGAACTTGCGCGCTCGAAACAATCCGCATCGGAACCTGCCGGCATCACCCGCCCGGCTTGAGCCATGATTGCAGGCCGGCCAGCCTTCCGAAGCGGGGCTTGTCGCGGTTCTGGCGCAAAAGGGTTCTGCCAGCAGACGGCGGGTTCGCTTCAGGCGGTCAACACTTCAACAGGCATCTCGGCCAGACGCTGAAAAAGCCTTCGCCGGCGTGCCAGGGGCCACCAGCCATAGAGGAATATCTCAAGCGGGCGCCAGTTTGCGACCCATCCCAGGATGATCAAGCCTTCCGAAAGGATGCGTGCCGCAGAGCCGCTCCCCAGAAGCATAACTGCAACCTGCCCGCCGAGGACGCACGCTATCAGCGTTGCGAGCCCAATCATCAGCGATGTTCGTCCTACGCCAAAGAGTTCGTCTATGTCGCCTTTGACGCGCCGGGCGCGCTGGCGGAAATGATTGGAGAATGCCACCTGCAGCTGTGAAAGGTCGTGCTGTCCTGATTGGGGTATATGCAGGATGAGCCGTATCGGGTTGCGGCGGGGCAATTCCCTCGCCCATTCCACGATGAAGTCTTCGGCTGTCTTTGATAGGTCACGCGAAGGCGTCGGAAAGGGGTCCAGCGGGTCGAACAGGAGGGCAATGTTCTCGATCCTGAGTTCGATGACGGATTCAGTTGAGACCAGTCCATCGGTCATGGGACATCACCTCTTCACAACCACCAGGCTGGCAGCCGGAGCGCCTCAACTGTCACGCGGAATGCGGCGCAGTTCAAGCTGCAGGTCCTCTCCCGTGCACGCCAGGCCTGGAACGGAACCGATTGCTGCCTCCTGCATAGTCCTGGACTGCAGCGTATATCTGGCAAAGAAGGACCGTCTAGCTCTCCGTTTCGTTGACCTGGTGTGTTGCTCCGTATACGGTTCTTCGTGCGTTTCTTTTGGTTTGAGTGACCTGCTCCAGGTACTTCGGACCGGTGATTGCTTGGGTCTCAGAGCAAAGAGATGTGCGATTCTCCAAATGAACGACCCGGATCAGGGGGCTGGGTCACGATCCAATCGTGTCGTCCGGCGGCACTACTGCCACCAGGCTGGAGATCGCCGATTCCGGTCACTGATGCTGTGCCACCGCACGACTTCTCGCAATTGGTCAGGGTTCACTTCTCCCCTGACCAATATCTGTTCAAATGAACCGAGCCGCCTCTCAGTGAGACATGAAGAGTGGAACTTCTGTTTTGTCGAGTATGTGGCGCGTGGCGCCCCCGAGAACGAATTCTCTCAACCGCGAGTGTCCGAAGGCGCCCATGACTAGCAGGTTTGCCTTGTGACTGTCGGCGCGCTCCAGAAGTGCGTCACCTATCTTTCTTCCCGAAACATCGAACTCGTCGACTTCCGCAATTATCTCGTGCGCGGCAAGATAGGTCAGAAGTGACGCCGCCGGATGGCTTGATGGAATGGCCTTCTCCCCCCGCCCGACGAGGATATGAACCGACTTTGCGGTCTTCAGCAAAGGCAGAGCATCTCCGACTGCGCGCGCAGCCGATCGGCTCATGTCCCAGGCGATCACGACGGTGCCCGGCGAAAATGCCTCCGATCGCGTGTCGGGATGCAGAAGGCAGGGCCGACCCGTCGCGAACAGCCAGGGCTCGATTTCGGCCAGGTCTGCAGGTGCACCGCGCGGCAGGCCAAGCAGGCAAAGGTCGCTGGTTCGCCCATATGCAACCAGAGACGATGCGCCCGCCGGCCAATCGACACTTACGGCCGTCGTCTGCAATCTTACACCGGCCGCTTCGCATCTCTGCTTGAGATGGATCTCAAGTTCGGTTCGCTTTGCTGAGATCATGTCTTCCACGCCCTGGGCGATACCGGCGATCATCTTGCCGGCAAGCCAGCTCGACGGCGCCTGGACATCGACCTGCGGAATCGTGACGTCGAGCGCTGCTCCTGCGGCTTTCGTGAACGCACACGCATAGTCGATGGTGGCAAGCGATGTTGGCGAGGCATGCGGACTAATATGAAAGTGAATGCGGCGGTAGGCCAACTTTGGAAACTCCTTTGGCGTGAGCGTGCCACCCGGGGCTTTCGATCCATCTTGGGCCGCGTGTCGCCAGTTTCAGGAATCGACCTGACGGACTCCATACGTAGTTCTCCATAGGATCAGAGCTTGAACCGCGCCGGGTTTGCCGGAGGCCATTTTCTTTGAGAGAGTGGACCTATGACAGAGAAGAAGCAGAGACCTCCTTACTCGCCTGAGGTGCGTGAGCGAGCCGTTCGGATGGTGATGGAACATG
>Ga0315900_10000973_pt1 | contig 46084 bp, 44 predicted proteins | sample LakEriMetagenome_FD_203521 | JGI IMG/M metagenome (GOLD analysis project Ga0315900, IMG submission 203521) | Freshwater fungal communities from buoy surface, Lake Erie, Ohio, United States - Buoy 12 MA114 | ecosystem: Environmental > Aquatic > Freshwater > Lake > Lake biofilm | place: USA: Lake... | reverse complement strand
GCATCGGCGCCAAGGTGGTGTCGCATGTCACCCAGTTGGGCGACACGCCGCACCTCGACAAGCTGATCGGTCCGGTGAAGGTGCTGCTCGACCAGTACGCCGAAGGCAAGCTCAACGCGGTTTATCTCTGCTACACCAAGTTCATCAACACGATGAAGCAGGAGCCGGTGGTCGAGCAGTTGCTGCCCCTGACCGCCGACAGGATGCAAGCCGATGCCGGCCAGCATGCCTGGGACTACCTGTACGAGCCCGACGCCAAGACCGTGATCGACGACCTGCTGCTGCGGTACGTCGAGGCGCTGGTCTACCAGGCGGTCGCCGAGAACATGGCGTCCGAGCAATCGGCCCGAATGGTGGCGATGAAGGCGGCGACCGACAACGCCGGCAATGTGATTGCCGAGCTGAAACTGGTCTACAACAAGACGCGCCAGGCGGCGATCACGAAAGAGCTTTCGGAGATCGTGGCCGGTGCCGCAGCTGTTTAAAAATTGATTGGAGCAACCAATGGCTCAAGCTCAAGTGCAAGGCAAGATCGTTCAGTGCATCGGCGCGGTGGTGGACGTGGAATTTCCGCGTGACCACATGCCCAAGGTGTTCGACGCCCTCAAGATGGAGGGCTCGGCCCTGACGCTGGAGGTGCAGCAGCAGCTCGGCGACGGTGTGGTGCGCACGATTGCGCTGGGTTCGTCCGACGGCCTGCGCCGCGGCAACATGGTCTACAACACCAACCACCCGATCACTGTCCCGGTGGGCAAGGCCACCCTGGGTCGTATCATGGACGTGCTGGGCAACCCGATCGACGAGCGCGGGCCGGTGGACAACAGCCTGTCGGCGTCCATCCATCGCAAGCCTCCGGCGTATGACGAGCTGTCCCCGTCGCAGGAATTGCTCGAAACCGGCATCAAGGTGATCGACTTGGTCTGCCCGTTCGCCAAGGGCGGCAAGGTGGGCCTGTTCGGCGGCGCCGGCGTGGGCAAGACCGTGAACATGATGGAGCTGATCAACAACATCGCCAAGGCCCACTCCGGCCTGTCGGTGTTCGCCGGCGTGGGTGAGCGCACCCGCGAGGGCAACGACTTCTATCACGAGATGGCCGATTCCGGCGTGGTGAAGCTCGACAACCTGGCCGAGTCCAAAGTGTCGATGGTCTACGGGCAGATGAACGAGCCCCCGGGCAACCGCCTGCGCGTGGCCCTGACCGGCCTGACCATTGCCGAGTCGTTCCGCGATGAAGGCCGTGACGTGCTGTTCTTCGTGGACAACATCTACCGCTACACCCTGGCCGGTACCGAAGTGTCCGCGCTGCTGGGCCGCATGCCGTCCGCCGTGGGCTACCAGCCGACGCTGGCCGAAGAGATGGGCCGTCTGCAGGAGCGCATCACTTCCACCAAGGTGGGCTCCATCACCTCGATCCAGGCGGTGTACGTGCCGGCCGACGACCTGACCGATCCGTCGCCGGCCACCACCTTCGCCCACCTGGACTCGACCGTGGTGCTGTCGCGTGACATCGCTGCGCTGGGTATCTACCCCGCCGTGGATCCGCTGGACTCCACCAGCCGCCAGCTGGACCCGCTGGTGGTGGGCGAGGAGCACTACAGCGTGGCCCGTGCCGTGCAAGGCACGCTGCAGCGCTACAAGGAACTGCGCGACATCATCGCGATTCTGGGCATGGACGAACTCGCGCCGGAAGACAAACTGGCCGTGGCCCGCGCCCGCAAGATCCAGCGTTTCCTGTCGCAGCCCTTCCACGTGGCCGAGGTGTTCACCGGCTCGCCCGGCAAGTACGTCCCGCTCAAGGAAACCATCCGGGGCTTCAAGATGATCGCCGCTGGCGAGTGCGACCATCTGCCCGAGCAGGCCTTCTACATGGTCGGCACGATTGACGAGGCCTTCGAGAAGGCCAAGAAGCTGGCGGCCTGAACATGGTCGACGCCACCCACACCTTCCGCGTCGAGGTGGTCAGCGCCGAGGAGTCGATCTTCTCGGGGCAGGCCCGCTTCGTCGCGCTGCCGGGTGAGTCGGGCGAGCTGGGCATCTACCCCCGGCACACCCCGCTGATCACCCGTATCCGGCCGGGGTCGGTGCGTATCGAGGCGGCCGACGGCTCCGAGGAATTCGTCTTCGTGGCTGGCGGCATCCTGGAGGTGCAGCCCACCGGCGTGACCGTGCTGTCCGACACCGCCATCCGCGGCAAGGATCTGGACGAAGAAAAAGCCAACGAGGCCCGACGCGCTGCCGAAGAGGCGGTGAAGAATGCCAAGAGCGACATCGACCTGGCCAAGGCCCAGTCGGAGCTGGCCATCATGGCGGCCCAGCTGGCCGCAATGCGTAAGTACCGCCAGAAGCGCTGACGCTTTCCTGAACAACAAGCGCTAAAAACCGCGCCCTGGCCTCCGTCGCAAGACGGAGGCCTTTTTCTTGGGTGGTTCGGTCCCGGGCTGGCCACGGCACAATCCGGCCCATGCGTAAAAAGTCGATCCAGGCCGCCCAGCTCGAAGGCCATGCCGACGAGGTGGAGGCGGCGTTCTATGAGGCGCTGCAACGCGGTGACCTCGACAAGCTGATGGCCTGCTGGGCCGACGAGGACGACATCGTCTGCGTGCATCCCGGCGGTCCCCGGTTGGTGGGACCGATGGCCATCCGCGCGACCTTCGAGGCAATGTTCGCCAACGGCAGCATCCGCGCCTGGCCGGAGCGGGTGCGCAAGATCGAATCAGCCGGCAGTTCGGTGCATCACCTGGTCGAGCGGGTGGAGGTGCTGGCGCCCGACGGGCCGCGTACGGCCTGGGTGATCGCGACCAATGTCTACCACCGCACCGCGCAGGGCTGGCGCCTGGTGGCTCACCATGCCAGCCCGGGCACGACCCGTGAGGCCCCGGAAGTGGCCGACGCGCGGCCGGTGTTGCACTAGCCACCGGGCGCCAACCGGCGTGGTGCTGCCGACCTGATGTCCCTGCTTGCCTATCGCCCGCCGGTCTGGCTGCCCGGGGGCAATCTGCAAACGGTCTGGCCGGCCCTGTGGGGGCGGCGGGTGTTCGGCGCGCCCTTGGCCTATCGCCGCGAACGTTGGACCACGCCCGACGGCGACTTCGTCGATGCCGACTGGCTCGACGAGCCCGATCCCGCCCACGCCGCTCCCCTGTTGGTGCTTTTTCACGGCCTGGAAGGTTCCTCGCGCAGCCACTACGCGCAAGCCTTTGCCGACGTGGCCCGCGAGCGCGGCTGGCGCTTCGTGGTCCCGCACTTTCGCGGCTGCAGCGGCGAGATCAACCATGCCCCGCGCGCGTACCACTCCGGGGATTACGAAGAGATCGACTGGATCCTCGCCCGCGTGCGCTCGCAGCACGCCGGACCGGTGGTGGCGGTGGGGGTGTCGCTCGGCGGCAATGCGCTGATGCGGTGGGCCGCCGAGGCCGGCGAGGCGGCCGCGTCTCGGGTGCGGGCGGTGGCCTCGGTGTGCTCGCCGCTCGACCTGGCCGCCGGCGGCCGAGCGATCGGCCGCGGCTTCAACCGCCTTGTGTACACCACGATGTTCCTGCGCTCCATGAAGCCCAAGGCGCTGGCCAAGCTGGCGCAGCATCCCGGCCTGTTCGACCTCGAGGCGATGCGGGCCGCGCGCGACCTGTACGCTTTCGACAACCTGTTCACCGCGCCGCTGCACGGCTTTCGTGACACCGACGATTACTACGCGCGGGCATCGGCCGGGCCGCATCTGCATCGCATCCGGATGCCGGCGCTGGCGCTCAATGCGCGCAATGATCCGTTCGTGCCGGCCGCCAGCCTGCCGCGCCCTGGGGATGTGGGACAGTGGGTGACGCTGTGGCAGCCCTCAGGTGGTGGACATGTGGGTTTCCCTAGGGGTGCGCCACCGGGCGATGTGCGTGCCATGCCGGAGGCGGTCACCGCCTGGCTGGCGCAAGCCGCGTGACGGCCCGCGCAGGAGGACACGCGCGGTCGGACACGCGTGGCCGCACCGGCGCGATGCTCACGCCGGCCGGTCGCCCCTCAGCGTGATGCGGTGCATGACCCGGCGATACCCGTGGTAGTCGTTGACCGGGTTGTGCAGGGTGCAGCGGTTGTCCCAGAACGCGATCGAGCCGGGCTCCCAGGCGAAGCGGCAGGTGAATTCGGGCCGGACCTGGTGCTCGAACAGGAACTGCAGCAATGGCGCGCTTTCCTCGCGGGTGAGGCCCTCGATGCCGTCGGTGTGCGCCACGTTCACATACAGCGCCTTGCGTCCGGTTTCCGGGTGGGTGCGCACCACCGGGTGGCGCGCTTCGAAGGCGCGTTGCTCGCCCTTACCGTCGGAGCGGATGCGGTCTTCCCGCGTGCGTGAGATGTCGGCCTTCGAGGAGGTGCTGATGCCCACCAGGGACTCGAGCAGGCGCTTCATAGTGTCGCTCAGGGCCTCGTAGGCGGCGTACTGGCTGGCAAACAGGGTGTCGCCGCCCTGGGGCGGCACTTCGCGCGCCAGCAGCATCGAGCCCATGGGCGGCTCCTCCAGGTAGGTGGTGTCGGAATGCCAGACCCCGCCGAAGTTCACCCGCTCATGCTCGAGCTTCTTGACTTCGATGATGCGGGGAAAGGACGGCAGGCCCTGCAGGAAGGGGTAGTCCACCGGCTCGCCCATGGCCTGGGCAAAGGCCAGGTACTGCGCCGGCTCCAGCGGCTGCCCGCGCATGAAGATCACCTGGTGCTCGAGCAGGGCCGCACGGATCTCGGCCGCCAGGCTGGCCGGTGTGCCTTGGCGCAGATCAAATCCGGACAGCTCCGCGCCCAGGGCCCCGGCTGTTTTTTTCACACGCATTTCGGTCTCCTCCGGCCCTGCCAGGCCCGTGACCCGCTTTGTCCGGGAAAGCGGAACTTTAATCTATTCGGGTTTTTACCATTCTTGTATGAATATAAAGATACCGAATAGTATCTCCGGCAGGGTCTCTCCCGCGCCGACCCTTTCTCGACAGGACTTTGCCGATGACGGACATCTCTCGCGACGCCGCCTTGCAGGAAGCCTCGATTCCTGCCCTGCTGATGTGCCTGGCCCAGATCACGGGCGAATCGCACTGGCTGGAAGACCCCTTCCGGCCCAAGCGGGATGTCTCGATCTTTGCCGATCCGACCGGCGGCCTGGAGCCGCAACTGCAGCAGATCGTGCGCGAGGCCGTGGCGCGGGTGCTCGATGAGCTGGGCAGCGGTCGGCGCAAGATGGCGCCGCCCCCGCCCCCCGAAAAGATCGCGCAGATGCTCAGCGTGTGCGTGGGCGAAGCCGTGCCGCAGGAATACGCCCAGATGGCGATGGAGGAAATGGGCTTTGCCTCCCGCGCGATCGACTGGCGAGCCCCGGCAGCCGAGGCCGGCGATCCGGGCCTGCAGGTGCTGGTGGTGGGCGCGGGCTTCTCGGGCATTTGCGCCGGCTACCACCTCAAGCGCCTGGGCGTGCCCTTCACCCTCGTCGAGCGCCTGCCCAACCTCGGCGGCGTCTGGCTGGAGAACACCTATCCCGAGTCGGGCGTGGACACGCCCAACCATTTCTACTCATTCTCGTTCGCCCCCAATCTCGACTGGTCGAGTAACTATTCCAAGCGTGATGAGGTGTGGGATTACCAGCACCGGGTGTTCGACGAGATCGGGTTGGCGGCACACACGGAGTTCAGCACGCAGGTCGAGCGCATGCGCTGGGACGACGCGCGTTCCCTCTGGGAGGTGACCACCCGCGATGCCGCCGGCCGCGAGCGCACCCGCGCCTTCCGTGTGGTGATCACTGCGGCCGGCAACTTGAACCAGCCGAAGATGACGGCGGTGCCGGGGCTGGAGTCTTTCGAGGGCGAGGCCTGGCATTCGGCGCGCTGGCGCCATGATGTGCCGCTGTCAGGCAAGGATGTGGCGGTGATCGGCACCGGCGCCAGTGCGATGCAGTTCCTGCGCACGGTGGCCACTGAGGCCCGCACGGTGACGATCTTCCAGCGCTCGCCACAGTGGGCGCGGCCGCCGCAGGATTACCACGGCAAGACCAGCCCGGGCTCGCGCTGGCTGCTGCACCACGTGCCGTTCTACTACGCCTGGTACCGCTTCGGCCTGGTCTGGCGCTTTGGCGACGGCCTGCTGCCGACGGTGCGACGCGATCCGCAGTGGCCGCATCCGGACCGTGCGATGAACCACCGCAACGACCGCCAGCGCCAGCAGCTGACCGACTACCTGCTCGAGCAACTCGACGGCCGTCCCGACCTGGTGGCCAAGTGCCTGCCGGACTATCCGCCGTACGGCAAGCGGATCCTGATCGACAACGGCTGGTACCAGGCGCTGCGCCGAGACAACGTGGAGCTCGTCACGCAGCCGGTCGATCGCATCGAGAGAAACAGCCTGGTCACCCCGGACGGCCAACGCTTCCGGGCCGACGTGATCCTGCTGGCCACCGGCTTCGAGCCGGGCAAGATGCTGTGGTCGATCGACATCCAGGGTCGCAGCGGCCGCTCGCTCAAGGAAGCCTGGGCGGGCGACAACCCGCGCGCCTACCTCGGCATGACGGTGCCGGACTACCCCAACCTGTTCGTGCTCTCGGGCCCGAACACCGCCCTGGCCCACGGCGGCAGCGTGCTGCTCGTGACCGAATGCCAGATGCGCTATGTGACCGGTGTGCTGCGGGAGATGCTGGAGCAGGGCATCAGCGACCTGGAGGTGCGGCCCGAGGTGCACGATGCGTTCAATGAACGCATCGATGCCGAGCATGCGGAACTCGTCTGGACCCATCCCGGCATGAACAACTGGTACCGCAATGCACAGGGCCGCGTGTTCGCGCCCATGCCCTGGCGACTGGTGGACTACTGGCGCATGACGCGCAGCCCGCGCCTGGAGGATTACCAGGTGCGCGTGCCCGCGTGACCGCGCACCGGGGCGAGCCCATGCCGCAGCGCATCAGTGGGTAAACCCTAGGCGATCACCAGGACATATTCCGGAGAATCCATTTCGATTCTGCATGGTATTGATTTATCTCAAGTCGCACGCAGCGAGATGCGACTGGGCAGCCGGTTTCAACCACCCCACGAGGAGATCCCGATGAACTTCAGAAGAACCCTGTTGGCCAGTGTCCCGGCCCTGCTGGCGGCCAGCGTGCTCCCGGCACGTGCCCAGCAGCAGACCATCAAGATCGGCGTGAACGTCGAGCGTACCGGCGTGGCCCAGAGCTATGGGCAGCACATGATGATCGCCGCGCAAATTGCGCTGGAGGAAGTCAACAATGCCGGTGGCGTCAATGGCGCGCGCCTGGAGTTCGTGGTCGAGGACAACCGCAGCAGCCCGGAGCAGGCCGTGATCGCCACCCGCAACCTGGACCGCGCTGGTGTGTTCGCGATGCTCGGCCCGATCCAGACCAGCCAGTGCCGTACCGCGTTCCCCGCGGCCAACCGTGCCAGCTTCACCGCGATCTCGCCCGGCTCGGCGGCGCCCGGCCTGACCGCGCAGAACCGCCCCTGGACCTTCCGCATCGCGGCGATCGACAGCATGATCGTCGACGAGGTGGTGGCCAACCTGCGTCGCGCCAACCCGAATGTGAAGACCGTGGCCATCGCGGTGGACACGCGCGATGCCTACAACCAGTTCCTGGTCAAGACGGTGGCGCCGCCCATCGTCGAGAAGCACGGCCTGCGCTTCCTCAATCGTGAACAACCGGTCGAGATCGCGCCCGATGCGACCGATTTCAGCGTGTTCGTCACCAGGCTCAAGGCGATGAACCCCGATGTGCTGCTGCTCGGTGCCGGTTTTGAGCCTGCCCACGGTTTCCTGCGCGAGGCCAACCGCCAGAAGCTCAATGTGCCGATCTTTGCGGGCCAGGGCTATGTGACCGCCTCAATCGCCACCGCGGCCGGTGAGTTGCAGCTGTGGGCCGGCCAGCCGTTCGACCCGGACTCGATCGATCGCCGGGTACAGGTGTTCACCGGCGAATTCAAGCGCCGGGTCGAGAAAGAACTGCCGGGCCAGTACACCACGCCGACCTACATCGACGCCGGTGCCTTTGAAACGGTGCATGTGATTGCCGACGGGCTGCGCCGCGCGGGCGTGACGCCCGCCACCGATCCGAAGGTGGCCCGCGAGGCGCTGCGCGCGTTCCTGACCAACCTGCGCGGCTACCAAGGACTGGGCAACATCCTGAACATCAACAGCGAAGGCGATGCGGTGAAAGCCACGATGGTCTATCGGACCCGCGGCGGCAAGTGGGCCAAGCAGGCCTGACGACGGGACCGCCACGATGTTCGCGCAGCAGTTGGTCAACGGACTGATGCTGGGGAGCGTGTACGCGCTCATCGGCATCGGCTACACCCTGGTGTTCGGGGTCCTGAAGATGCTGAACCTGGCCCATGCCTACATCTTCATGGCCGCACCGTTCATGACCGTGGTCGCGATCGGTATGGGTGTGCCTCCCGCCCTGGCCTTGTGCCTGGGCGTGGTGGGCGCGGCCCTGCTGGGGGTGCTGCTGTACATCGTGGCGTTCAAGCCGATTCCGCCGGAGCATGCCCTGGGCGGCTTCATCGCCAGCCTGTCGTTCGGCATCATCATGCAGGTGGTGGTCGTGAATGCGTGGGGCAGCCTGCCGGTGCGGTTTCCCACCCTGGTCAAGCTGCCTGACCTGGAGGTGGGCGACCTGATTCTTTCGGGCGTGCAGTTGGTGAGCCTCGGCGTGTCGGCCGCGCTCATGCTGTGTTTGCTCTATGTGATCCGGCGCACCCGCTTCGGCCGCAACATCCGCGCGATCGCGCTCAAGCCGACGGCCGCGGCGTTGCTGGGCGTGGCGGTGCCGCAGGCCGTGCTGCTGGTGTTTCTGCTGTCTTCCGGCCTGGCCGGCCTGGCCGGCGTGATGGTGGCCATGCGCTTCGAGAGCATTGGCGCATTCATGGGCGACATGTACGCGATCAAGGCGCTGGCGGTGATCATCATCGGCGGCCTGGGCGATGTGCGCGGCGCGGTGCTGGCCGGCCTGATCCTCGGCGTGTGCGAGGTGATGTTCCAGGCCTACGCCGCCCCGGGCTGGTCGGAGGCCTTCATCTGGCTGTTCCTCATCGGGGTGTTCCTGCTCAAGCCCGAGGGCATCTTTGGCGTCGGCATCAAGACGCGGGAGATTTGAGGTGGATGTCCTACTCTCCGAGCCCGTCCAGGCGCTGGTGGCCATCAATGTGCTGCTCACGCTGAGCCTGCTGTTCCCGTTTGCCACCGGCGTGTGGTCCTTGGGCATGCCGGGATTCATGGCGGTGGGCGCCTATCTCGCTTCATGGCTGACAATGAATGCCGGCTGGAGCATGCCCGCTGCGCTGGCGGCGGCCACGCTCGCCGGTGCCCTGATGACGCTGCCCTTTGCCCTGCTCACGCTGCGCATTCGTGACATTTACCTGGCCATCGCCACGCTGGCGGCGGCCGAACTGATCGTGCTGTTCTTTTCCCACTTCAAGCCGACCGGCGCGGTGATGGGGTTGACTGGCATGCCCTTCCTGGAAACCCGCTGGCTGGTGATGCTGGTCGTGGGGGTGCTGATCCTGTGCTCCTGGCTGTTCAATTCACGCTGGGGCAAGTCGCTGGTGGCGGTGGGCACCGATCCGGTGGTGGCGGCCTGCCACGGCTTGAATGTGCCGGCGCTGCAGTTTGCCTCGCTTGCGGTGGGCGGGGCGCTGGCGGGTCTGGCAGGCGCCTGTTTTGCCCACTACTACTCCTTCATCAGCCCGACGAATTTCGGCTTCCACCGCACAACCACGATCCTGATGTTCTTGGTGGTGGGCGGCCTCACGCCGATGGGGGCGCTGGTCGGCGCGGCGGTGCTCACGCTGCTGCCGCAGGTGATCACCAGTGTCGAGGATTGGGCCCCGGCACTGTATGGCGCGATCGTGCTGCTGATGGCGATCGTGATGCCCGCTGGGCTGTTGCCCAAGAACAGGCTGCCGCAGCTGGCGCGCCGCTGGTTCGGGCGAGCGCCGCCCGGTCCGGCGGTCACCGACGCGAAGGAGGCGGTCCGTGCTTGAGGTCGATCAGGTCTCCAAAGAATTCCACGGCCTCAAGGCGATCGACGAGGTGAGCTTTCATGTGCCGCGCGGCTCGATCACCTCGTTGATCGGCCCGAACGGCGCGGGCAAGACCACGCTGATCAACCTGATCACTGGCGTCCTGCCCCCGACTCGCGGCGCGATCCGGGTGGGTGGTGCCGACCTGCGGGGCTGGAGTCCGCACCGCATCGCCCGCCACGGGGTACGGCGCACCTTCCAGACGGTGCGCCTGTTCCATGGTCTGACGGTGCGGGAGAACCTGCTGCTCGGGCGCATTGACAGCCTGCGCGGCCGCCTGAGCCTGTGGCTGCCGATGGCGATGGGCGACCGCGACGGGCGCCGCCGCGCCGACGAGGTGCTGGCGATGCTCGGGCTGTCCCACCTGGCCGACGAAGTGGCCACCGATCTGCCCTATGGCACCCAGCGCCGGGTGGAGATTGCCCGCGTGCTGATGGGGCAGCCGATGTTCGCGCTGCTCGATGAGCCGGCGGCCGGCATGAATGAAGGCGAGACCGCGCAGCTGGTGGACGATGTCCGGCAGATCCGCGACCAGGGCATCACGGTGCTGCTGGTGGAACATGACATGTCGATGGTGATGGCGGTGTCCGACCAGGTGGTCGTCCTGAACTTCGGCCGCAAGATCAGCGAAGGCACACCCGCCGAGGTGCAGCGGGATCCGGAAGTGATCAAGTCCTACCTGGGGGAATGATGGCGCAGTCCGATTCGGTCGACACAGCAGGATCTGCCGCAGGCCTGCGGGGCCTGCATGTGCGCGGGCTGAGCGCTGGCTACGGCAAGGCGCTGGTGCTCGAAGGGCTGGACCTGAGCCTGCCCGAGGGCCAGGTGCTGGCGGTGGTGGGTGCCAACGGCGCGGGCAAAAGCACGCTGGTCAAATCGATTTCTGGGGTGCTGCGTCCGCGCGCCGGCGAGGTGGTCTTCAACGGTGAAACGATTCATGGCCTGCCGGCGCACCGCATCGCGCAGCGTGGCGTGCTGCATGTGCCGGAAACGCGCGACATCTTCAGCGGCATGACCGTTTGGGAAAACCTGCGGGTGGCCTTCGACAACCTGGGCGACCCCGCGCGCGAGCAGGAAGCCTTCGACGAGGTGTACAGCCTGTTTCCGATCCTGCATGAATTCCGCGAGCGGGTGGCGGGCAACCTCTCGGGCGGACAGCAGCAGATGCTCGCCATCGCACGTGCACTGCTCGGACGGCCCAAGGTGCTCATGCTCGACGAGCCGTCGCTGGGGCTGGCTGCCCTCGTGATCCGCGAGATTTATGCCACGCTGCAGCGCCTGCGCGAACGGGGGCTCACGGTGTTGCTGGTCGAGCAGAACGCCCGCATGGCGATCGATTTCGCCGACCGGGGCTTGGTCTTGAGCAACGGCAAGATCGTGGTGTCTGGCACGCGCGAGGCACTGCTGGCCGACGACTCCCTCATCCAGCATTACCTCGGTGGCCATGCCACCGCCTGACCTGCCTAGCCATGCATGACCTGAATGCCCTCTCCCCCGAGGCCTGGAGCCGGATGACCCTGGGCCAGGCGCTGGCCGACAGCGCTCGTCGTTACCCTGACCGGGTCGCCTTGGCCGATGGGCCCACGCGCATCACCTTCCAGGATCTGGACCGCCAGGTTGACGCGCTGGCGCTGGGGCTGCGCGCGCAGGGCCTGGGTCGGGGCGATCAGGTGGCAATGTGGATGACCAACTGCGCCGACTGGGTGGTGTGCTGGCTGGCCTGCACCCGCCTGGGGGCGGTGCTGGTCCCGATCAACACCCGCTACAAGCAGGAAGAGGTCGAGTACATCCTGCGCCAGTCGGACGCGCGGGCCCTGATCCTGATGGACCGGTTCTGGGACATTGACTTCCTGGGCATGGCGCTGCGCATCGCGCCGGAGATCGCCCAGGCGGAAAGTGGCCGGGTGCAGTGCGCCGGCCTGCCGCAGCTGCGCCATGTCATTCTGTGGCGGGATGTGGATGAGCCTGGGCTGATCAACCTCGACACCGTCGCGCGTCAGGGGGCGCAAGCGCTCGCGCAGGGGGCCACTCTGCCGCCCGCGGATCCGAAGGATGCGGTCATCATCGTCTACACCTCGGGCACCACGGGCCATCCGAAGGGCGCGATGCACAACCACATCGTGCTGCGCAACGTGGCCAATATCGCCCGGGTGATGCGGGTGGTGCCGGGCGACGTGGTGCTGGGCCACATGCCCTTCTACCATGTGGCCGGCGCGTTCTCCGAGCTGGCGATGGCGCTCCTGGTGGGCTGCACGCTGGTGCCGCTGCCCCACTGGGTGCCGGATGAAGCCCTGGCGGTGATCGAGCAGGAGCGGGTGACGATCTTTGGCGGCATCCCGACCCACTTCGTCGATTGCATCGATGCGCTGCGCCGCAGGCCGCGCGACACCGCGTGCCTGAAGTCGGCCTGGATTGGCGGCGCGCCGGTCACGCCGGACATTGCCATGGCCGCCCGCGAGACCATGCAGATCGAGGCGCTGCAGGCGGTGTACGGGATGACCGAGACCACCGCGTCCACCACCTTCAGCGAGCATGACGCGCCGCTGGAGGTGCTGTGTGACAACAAGGGCAAGCCGATCGGCCAGTTCGAGGTGAAGGTGTGCGACCCCGAGAATGGTCAGCCCCGCGCGGTGGGCGAAGTGGGCGAGGTGTGGGTGCGCGGGCACCTGGTGATGATGGGGTACTACAAGGACCCGGAGGCCACGGCCAAGGTCATCACCCCCGACGGCTGGTTCCGCACCGGCGACCTGGGCACCTACGATGCCCAGGGTTACCTGAAGATCACCGGCCGCCTCAAGGACATGTTCATCGTGGGCGGCTCCAACGCCTATCCCGCTGAAATCGAACGTATCCTGCAAAGCCATGACGCGGTCAAGCAGGCGGTGGTGGTGGGCATGCCCGACCGCCGCCTGGGCGAGGTGGCCATGGCCTTCGTGCAGCTGCAGGACGGCGCGCAGCTGGACGCGCCGGCGCTGGTGGCCTTCTGCCGCGAACACATGGCCGACTACAAGGTGCCGCGCCGCGTGCATTTCGTGGAGGACTTCCCGCGTACCTCCACCGGCAAGATCCAGCGCTTCGTGCTCAGCGAGCAGGCCCGCGAGGCCGCCCCTGCAGCGTCCGCCGGCGGGCGCGCCGCCTGAGCGGTGGCGGCCGGTTACAGTTCAGGTTTCGGCCCTGAACTGCACTCCATGACGGCTACCGCCCCCACCGCCATCCGCGACCAGCTGCGACTGGTGAAGAAGGAGCGGATCATGGCCGAGGCCCTGCGCCTGTTTTATACGCACGGCTTCAGGGGCACCAGCCTCGATGCGATCGCCGAGGCCATGCAGGTCACCAAGCCGTTTGTCTATGGGGTGTACGACAAGAAAACCGACATCCTCTTCGACATCTCCCTGCGCAACATCACCAAGTCGCTCGACGCGATCGACGCCGGCCTGGCCGCCGAAGGCAATGCGCGCCAGCGACTGGCCGCAGCGGCCCGCAACCTCACGCGGGTCTGCATCGACAACCGCGAGGCGGTGGCGGTGTTCTTTCGCGAGGAAACCGCGCTCGAGGCCGAGCAGCTGGAAGTGATCAACGAGCTCAAGGGGCGCTTTGACACGGTGCTGGCGGCCTTCCTGGAGGAAGGCGAGCGAGCGGGCGAATTCTCGCTGGTGGATGCCCGCACCGCCGCCCTGGCGATTGGCGGCATGATCAGCTGGTCGTATGTCTGGTACCGCCCGCACGGCCGCCTGAGCGCAGAGACGCTCATGGACCAGATGGCCGCCTATGCCCTGCGCCTGGCGGGCGCGCGCGAGCCGGGCTGAACGATGCCGATCGTCATCGACGCGCTGGAGCCCGGTCTTGCGCGGGTGATGGTGTCCAACCCCACCCGGCGCAATGCGCTCGGCCCGGATGAATTCTTTGGCCTGGCCCAGGCCTGGGACCGGCTGGAGGCCGACCGCAGCCTGCGTTGCGTGGTGGTCACCGGCGAGGGCGACCAGGCCTTCTGCTCGGGCGCCCAGCTCGATGCCGATTTCTCGGCGGTGGCCGATGTCGACGAGATGGTCGACCGGGCGCTGCTCAAGACGCGGCTGTTCTCCAAGCCCCTGGTGGCGGCGGTCAATGGCCATGCGGTGGCCGGTGGCCTGGAGCTGATGCTCGCCTGTGACCTGCGCGTGGCCAGTGCGTCGGCCCGCCTGGGCCTGCCCGAGGTGCATTGGGGCATCGTGCCCAGTGGTGGTGCGGCGATGAAGCTGATCGACCAGATCGGCCAAGCCCCGGCCCTGCAGCTGTTGCTCACCGGAGAGCTGGTTTCCGCCGACCAGGCCCTGGCGATGGGCCTGGTCAACCGGGTCGTCGCACCGGGCGAGGTGATGGCTGCAGCCCTGGCCCTGGCCCGCACGGTGGCGGCCAACAGCCCGGTGGCGGTGGCCCACACCAAGCGCCTGGCCTACGGATCCCGTCCCCGGCAATGGGCTGCGCAGGAACCAGAAGAACGCCGCAGTGCCCAGGCGGTGCGCCACAGCCCCGACATGGCGGTCGGACGTGCCGCCTTCCTGGGCAAAAAGCCCCCCCGCTACGGCGACGCCTGAGCCCGTGCGAGAACGCCGTTGGCCGGGGCGCCGTGAGCCACTGCGGCCGTCCCTGCGGTGAGCGCCGCCGGCGGCCAGGCGGCCTCGGCGGTGCGCGGCTGGCCCATGGGCCGGCCCGCCTGGCCCTTGCGCACCGCCTCCAGGTCAGCCGCATTGGGTACCTGGCCGAGCAGCCAGTAGTCAAACGCGCGGCGGGCGATCGGCGCGGCCGCGGCGGCACCGAAGCCGGCGTTTTCCACCACCATCGCCACCACGATCTTCGGCTGGTCAGCCGGCGCGAAGGCAATATAGAGCGAGTGATCGCGCTGGTGCTCTTCAAGCTTGGCCACGTTGTATTTTTCTTTTTGGCCGATGGTCACCGCCTGCGCCGTGCCAGTCTTGCCGCCCGACAGATACGGGGTGCCGGCAAACACCTGGGCCGAGGTACCCCCCTGCACCACCCCGACCATGGCCTGGGTGACCAGTTCCACATGCTCGGGCTTGTAGCCCAGGTTCACCGGCGCAGGCGGAGGCGTGGGGGTGGTGGTGTGGCTGACCGGATCCTGTGTCGCGATGATCAGCCGCGGTTGATGCTTGAGGCCCTGGTTGACCAGCGTGGCCGTGGCCTGCGCCAATTGCAGCATGGTGAAGCTGTTGTAGCCCTGGCCGATGCCCAGGGAAATCGTTTCCCCGGCGAACCAGCGCTTTTGCTCCGGCCGCTTGTAGTAATTGCGCTTCCACTCCTGGCTGGGCAGGATACCCCGCACCTCGCCCGGGATGTCGATGCCAGTGATCTGGCCGAAGCCCAGCGGCTTCATGAAGTCGTGGATCAGGTCCACCCCCATCTCATTGGCCAGCGAGTAGTAATAGACGTTGCTGGATTTGACGATGCTGGTGAACAGGTCCACCGGGCCCAGGCCGCGGTCGCCATGGCTGCGGAAGACATGCCCGCCGAACGACCATGAGCCGTTGTCCTGGATGATGGCCGTGCCGCTGCGCTTGCCGGTTTCCAGCGCGGCCAATGCCATGAACGGCTTGTAGGTTGAACCCGGCGGATAGGTGCCGCGCAAGGCGCGATTGAGCAGCGGTTTGTCGATCGATTCGTTGAGGGCGCGCCAGTTGTCGTGGTCGATGCCGTCGACGAACAGGTTGGGGTCGAAGGTCGGCTTGGAGACGAAGGCCAGCACCTCGCCGCTTTTTGGATCGATGGCCACCAGCGCGCCGCGACGCTCGCCGTACATCTGCTCGATCAGGTTCTGCAGCTTGATGTCGATCGACAGCGTGACCGTCTGACCCGGCGTGGCGGGTCGGCTGGCGAGCTTGCGCACAGCACGGCCGCCGGCGGAAGTTTCCACTTCCTCCACCCCGGTGATGCCGTGCAGCTGCCGCTCCAGGCTCTGCTCGACGCCCAGCTTGCCGATGTATTCAGTGCCGCGATAGTTGGCCTGCTCCTCCTCGGGCCAGTCCTCCATCGCCTCTTTTTCGGTCTGGTTGATGCGGCCGATGTAGCCGATCACATGGCTGGCCAGTTCGCCCCAGGGATAGCTGCGGAACAGGCGCGCCTTGATCTCGACGCCCGGAAAGCGAAACCGCTGGGCGGCGAAGCGTGCGACCTCTTCATCGGTGAGTTTGGTGCGGATCGGCACCGACTCCAGGCTCTTGACCTCCTCGCGCAGCTTGCGAAAGCGCCGCCGGTCGCGGGGCTGGATGTCGATGACGGTGGCCAGGTCGTCGATCACCTGCTCGAGCGGGCGGCTCAGGCGGGAGGGATTGATCTCGAGGGTGTAGGCCGAGTAATTCGTGGCCAGCACGATGCCGTTGCGGTCGAGGATGAGTCCTCGGTTCGGCACGATCGGCACCACGGCCGTCCGATTGGCTTCCGCCTGCTCCTCGAGCTCGGCATGGCGCCAGACCTGCAGCCACAGCAGCCGCAGCACCACCAGCGCAAAGCACACCAGCACGATCGCGCTGGCCACCACCACCCGGGCGCGAAAGCGCGCCAGTTCGGCCTCGACATTGCGCAGGATGGTCATGGCGGTGCGGTTTACAGCGGTCGCGTGTTGTCAGGATCGGGCGCACGGCGCTGCGGCGCCAGCAGCACGATCGTGGCGACCGGCCACAGGGCCGCTTCCAGCACGGGCGCCAGCAGCAGGGACCAGCCAGGAAACCCGCCATCGGCCGACAGCCGGATGGCCAGCGAAATCGCATGGGCTGCGGCAAACAGCGGCAGGACCTGCACCGCCTGCGACGGCACGGTGAACCACAACAGCCGTCGGTGGATCGTGATCGCGAAGTACGACAGCGCGGTGTAGGCCAGCGCGTGCTGGCCGAGCAGGGCGGTCTGGTGCACATCCATCGCCAGGCCGAAGGCGAACGCGGTGGCGATGCCGATGCGCAGCGGCTGGTGCACGTTCCAGAACACCAGCACCAGGGCCAGCAGGTCGGGCATCCAGGGGGTGCGGCCCAGCGGCAGCATGTTCACCAGCAGCGACACCACCAGACTTCCCCAGATGAACCAGGGGCTGGCGGGCAGCAGCAGCAGCTTGCCAGGGCGCATGATCATTTGCGGCCTCCCTTGCGGGGCGGCGAGACTGCCTCAGCCGGTGGACGGGGCGGCAGTTGGGCGCCGATCGGCTGCAGCACCAGCACATGGCGCGCACGGCTCACGCCAGCCACCGGCCGGGTCTGGATGCGCGCAAACGCGGAGTCGGTGCGCCGCTCCACCTGAATGATCTGGGCCACAGGCAGTCCGGCCGGATACACCCCGTCAACCCCGCTGGTGGTGAGCAGGTCCCCCAGCTTCACGTCGGCGTTGGCGGCCATGAAGCGCAACTCCAGGCCGCCCGGATGCGGCGCGGAAGGATCGCCATGGGCCACGCTGCGCTGGCCGGTGCGGGCATTGAGCACCGGAATCGCCTGGTCGCGGTCGGTGATCAGCGTGACCTCGCTGACCAGCGGATGCACGCGGGTCACCTGGCCGATCACGCCCGCGGCATCGATCACCGGGGAACCCACTTCGATGCGGTGCATCTGGCCCTTGTCGATCACGACCTTGCGGGTGTAGGGATCGGCCGCCTCATAGGCGACTTCGGCCGCCTGACCGGTCGTCGTGATCCGCGTGCGCAACTCAAGAAGTTCGCGCAGCTGCTGGTTCTCCTGGGCGAGCTGTTCGACCTGAAGCCCGCGGGCCGCCTGCAGGGCCAGCTGAACCTGCGCCTGCTCCTGGCCGCGCTGGGCACTGGCGAGGGATTCGAAATAGCGGCCGGTCCAGCGGAGCGCCTCGGCGGGCTGCATCGCCAGCCATTGCACCGGCAGCACCACCAGGCCCAGGACTGACCGCACCGGCTGGGTGATCTGAAAGCGCAGGTCGGCCACCATCAGGAACACCGCCAACGCGCTGAAGACCAACAGCTTGGACAGGGCCGAGGGGCCCTGTTTGAAGAACGGCGGTGGCGTCCTGTCCAGCGTACCAAGCGGCATCGCCGTCCTTCCGGGGGATTACTCGTTGGTGAAAATCGAGCCCAGGCGCTCCATGCGCTCGAGCGCGATGCCGCAGCCGCGCACCACGCAGGTCAGGGGGTCTTCGGCCACCAGCACCGGCAGGCCGGTTTCCTCGGCCAGCAGGCGGTCCAGGTCGCGCAGCAGCGCACCGCCGCCAGTGAGCATCATGCCGCGCTCGGCAATGTCGGCACCGAGCTCGGGCGGGGTGCTCTCGAGCGCGTTCTTGACCGCCGAGACAATGTTGTTCAGCGGGTCGGTCAGGGCCTCGAGGATCTCGTTGGACGAGATGGTGAACGAGCGCGGCACACCTTCCGACAGGTTGCGGCCCTTGACCTCGATTTCCTTCACCTCGGAGCCGGGGAAGGCCGAGCCGATGTTCTTCTTGATCATTTCGGCGGTGGGCTCGCCGATGAGCATGCCGTAGTTGCGGCGGATGTAGCTGATGATGGCTTCATCGAACTTGTCACCGCCCACGCGCACACTGCCCTTGTAGACCATGCCGCCCAGCGAGATCACGCCCACCTCGGTGGTGCCGCCGCCGATGTCGACGACCATCGAGCCGGAAGCCTCGGACACCGGCAGACCCGCGCCGATGGCGGCGGCCATGGGCTCCTCGATCAGGTAGACCTCGGAGGCGCCGGCGCCGAGCGCGGATTCGCGGATCGCGCGTCGCTCGACCTGGGTGGAGCCGCAGGGCACGCAGATGATGATCCGGGGGCTGGGCTTGAGCACCGAGCGCGGATGGACCATCTTGATGAACTGCTTGAGCATCTGCTCGGTCACGGTGAAGTCGGCGATCACGCCGTCCTTCATCGGGCGGATCGCCTCGATGTTGCCGGGCACTTTGCCCAGCATGGCCTTGGCCTCGTGGCCGACGGCCTGGATGGTTTTCTTGCCCTGGGGGCCGCCTTCGTGGCGGATGGCGACCACCGAGGGCTCGTCCAGCACGATGCCCTTGTCCCGCACGAAGATCAGGGTGTTGGCGGTGCCCAGGTCGATGGCCAGGTCAGTGGAGAAGTAGCGTCGGAAGGATCCGAACATCAGGAAGTCCTCGGGTTCATGCGAAAGCGGCCGCGTCGGCGGCCGCTGCCGAATGCCGCCGCGAAGGCGGCCGTTGCAGCAGTGCGCCAGGCCCGTGGGCGCGCCCCTGCCAACCCGGCAAAAGCGCCTGCTCGAACAGGCTGACGTGAAGGCGGGATAATACCCGATTGCCTGATGACAACCGGAGCGATCCGGTGTCGAACAGGTCGGGAACAGTGTCCTATTTCGCGCCCGAGGCGCACCCCGGTTCCTGCCTGACCCGTTCCTTCCTTTGCGCCTGCCTGACCCTGTGACCCATGGCCCTCACTCCTGACGACCTTCGCCGCATCGCCCACCTGGCGCGTCTCGACCTGGCCGAGGCTGACGCCGACCGCCTGCGCGGCCAGCTCAATGGCTTCTTCGGAATCGTGGAAGCGATGCGCGCGGTTGACACCACCGGCATCGAACCCCTGGCCCATCCTGTGGCCGCCTTCGAGGACGTGACGCTGCGCCTGCGCGAAGACCGGGTGAGCGAAACCGACCAGCGCGAGGCCAACCAGCGCAGCGCCCCGGCCGTCGAGCGCGGCCTGTTCCTCGTGCCGCGCGTGATCGAATAAGCCCACGGCCCCACTATCCGATGAGTACCAAAGACCTGCAAACCCTGGCGCTGCATGACCTGCCGGTGGCGGCCCTGGCCCGTCGCCTGCGCGCGCGCGAGCTGTCGGCCGTGGAGGTGGCCACCCACTTCCTTGATCGCATGGAGGCGCATGCCGACCTCGGTGCCTTCCTGGCCACCGACCGCGATGCCACCCTGACCCAGGCCCGCGCGGCCGACCAGCGCCTGGCTGCTGGCGACGCGGCCCCCTTGCTGGGGGTGCCGATTGCGCACAAGGACATCTTCGTCACCCGCGACTTTCCGACCACCGCCGGATCAAAGATGCTCGCCGGCTACCGCTCCCCGTTTGATGCGACCGTGGTGAGCCGCCTTGCCGAGGCCGGGGCCGTCACCCTGGGCAAGCTCAATTGCGACGAATTCGCCATGGGCTCGGCCAACGAGAACTCGGCCTATGGCCCCGTGCGCAACCCCTGGAACCGGGCGCGCGTGCCCGGCGGCTCGTCTGGCGGCAGTGCCGCGGCGGTGGCCGCCCGCTTGGCGCCGGCCGTGACCGGCACCGACACTGGCGGCTCGATCCGGCAGCCCGCGGCGTTTTGCGGCATCACCGGCATCAAGCCCACCTACGGGCGCGCCTCGCGCTACGGCATGATCGCCTTCGCCTCCAGCCTTGACCAGGCCGGCCCGATGGCCCGCAGCGCCGAAGACTGCGCGCTGCTGCTGTCGGCCATGTGCGGGCCCGATCCCGACCGTGATGCCACCTCCCTGGACCACCCGGTGGAAGATTACTCGCGCGCTCTGGGTGACTCCCTTGAGGGCCTGCGCATCGGCGTGCCGAAGGAATTCTTCGGCGATGGCCTAGCGCCCGACGTGCGCGCGGCGATCGATGCGGCGCTGGCGCAGTACGAACAACTCGGTGCCCGGCGTGTGGCAATCTCGCTGCCCCGCACCGAACTGTCCATCCCGGTGTACTACATCATCGCGCCGGCCGAGGCCTCGTCCAACCTCTCGCGCTTTGACGGCGTGAAGTTCGGCCACCGCACCGCAGAGGCCGCCGACCTGATGGAGATGTACAAGAAGACACGCGCCGAAGGCTTCGGGCCCGAGGTGAAGCGGCGCATCATGATCGGCACCTACGTGCTCTCGCATGGCTACTACGATGCCTATTACCTGCAGGCGCAGAAAATCCGCCGCCTGATCGCCGACGACTTCCGCGCCGCCTTCAGCCAGTGTGACGTCATCGCCGGCCCGGTGGCGCCCACCGTGGCCTGGGCCCTCGGCGACAAATCGGCCGACCCGCTGGCGGCCTATCTCGCCGACATCTACACCCTGCCCGCGTCGCTGGCGGGCCTGCCGGGCATGAGCCTGCCGGTGGGCTTTGGCGAAGGCGGCCTGCCCGTCGGCCTGCAACTGATTGGCAATTATTTCGGCGAATCGCGGCTGTTGAACCTGGCCCATCGCTTCCAGCAGGCCACCGATTTCCACCAGCGCCAGCCCGAGGGGTTCTGAGACCATGAGCGCGCCATTGATCCAGGGCTATGAGGTCGTGATCGGCTTCGAGACGCATGCCCAGCTCTCCACCCTGTCGAAAATCTTCAGCCGTGCGTCCACCGCCTTCGGCGCCGAGCCCAACACCCAGGCCTGCCCGGTTGATCTGGCGCTGCCCGGCACCTTGCCGGTGATGAACAAGGCCGCCGTCGAACGTGCCATCGCCTTCGGCCTGGCGGTCGGCTCGCGCATCGCGCCGCGCAGCGTGTTCGCCCGCAAGAACTACTTCTATCCCGACCTGCCCAAGGGCTACCAGATCAGCCAGTACGAGATCCCGGTGGTGCAGGGCGGCGAGGTGTCGTTCTATTTGGGCGACGAGAAGAAGACCGTACGCCTGGTGCGCGCTCACCTCGAGGAAGACGCGGGCAAGAGCCTGCATGAAGACTTCGTCGGCCAATCGGGCATTGACCTCAATCGCGCCGGCACGCCGCTGCTGGAAATCGTCACCGAGCCCGACATCCGCTCGTCGCAGGAGGCCGTGGCCTATGCCAAGGCGCTGCACCGCATCGTCACCTGGATCGGCATCTGCGACGGCAACATGCAGGAGGGGAGCTTTCGCTGCGACGCCAACGTGTCGGTGCGCAAGCCCGGTGCGACCCTGGGCACGCGGCGCGAAATCAAGAACCTCAACTCCTTCAAGTTCATGCAGCAAGCCATCGACTACGAGGTGCGCTGGCAGATTGAGGAGCTCGAGGAAGGCCGTCCGATCGTGCAGGCCACCGTCCTGTTCGACCCCGACACCGGCGAAACCCGCGCCATGCGCACCAAGGAAGATGCCGCCGACTACCGTTACTTTCCCGATCCCGACCTGCCGCCTTTGGCGGTCGCCCCCGAGTGGGTCGAGCAGGTGCGCGCGGGCATGCCGGAGCTGCCGCAGGCGATGGCCGCGCGCTTCGTGGCCGACTACGGCCTGCCCGAGTACGACGCCGTCACGCTGACGCAAAGCCGCGCCATGGGGCGCTATTTCGAAGAGGCCGCGCGTGCCTGCGGCCAGCCCAAGCTCGCCAGCAACTGGATCATGGGCGAGGTGTCGCGGCGGCTCAATGCCGCCGAGATGGCGATCGAGCAGGCGCCGGTGGACGCGGCGCTACTCGGGGCACTGATCGCCCGCATTGCTGACGGCACGATTTCCAACAATGCGGGCAAGCAGGTGTTCGATGCGCTCTGGGCCGAGGCGGCCGATGCGAAGGACGCCGGTGCGGGCGCCAGGGACGCGGCAGCTGCCGCGGCGGCGATGGCGCGGGTGGACGCGGTCATCGCGGCCCGGGGGTTGCAGCAAATGAGCGACACCGGCGCCCTGGAAAAAATGGTCGACGACGTGATCGCTGCCAACCCCGACAACGTCGCCCAGTTCAAGGCCGGCAAGGACAAGGCCTTCAACGCCCTGGTCGGCCAAGTGATGAAGGCCAGCAAGGGCACGGCCAATCCGGCGCAGGTCAATGAACTGCTGAAGAGGAAGCTGGGGGCCTAGAGGCTGGGAACGCGAGGGCGGCGGTCTGACACCGCCGCCAGCAGGCGTTCAGACATTCGCGTCTGCCCCTGGGGAGCAGGGATTGGGCGCGAGTGCCGCGTGGGCGCCGAACAGGCCCCCGATCACTCCCGCCACGACCCCCGTTCCCACGACCACGGCGGTTCCAGCCCCGCCCATCGCCGCGAAGAAAGCGAAGCCCAGGCCGAAACCAGTCGCGCCAGCGCCGGCGCCGAGGGCGGCGCGCACGTGCTCTGGACTACAGGTTTGGACGCGCCGGCCATTGGGGGTGCGTCCGACCCCGGGCTGGACGCCTTCGCCTTGAGCTGGGGCACCCTCGCCTGGGCCCTGCGTGGCCGCTGCAGGTTCTGTGGGCGCAGGATGAATCCGGTTGGAAAAAAAACCGCTGGTCAATCCGATCATTTTCTGAATTTCCTTGAAAGTAGGCGTCGTTTATCGGCGGCCTGAGACAACCTCAGGCCCTGTGGACAGGCACTGGGCGCGCCGCCCACCCTGTTCAACGGATGAGTCACTTTTCGCGGTGGTTTGACCTTGCAGCAGGCGGACACGGTGCCCCGCGTGCGCCTAGGCGCTGCCGTCCCCTTCAGCCGGACGCGCAATCGCGATCACCGTTGGCGATCGCCCTCGGATCCCAGGCGACCCTGATCCGGCGTCCTCTAGGCAGCCGGCAGGCGAACGGTGGCCCGCAGACCGCCCAGCGGGGAGGTTGCGAGATCCAGGCTGCCGCCATGCAGATGTGCCGCATCGACCACGATGGCCAGGCCCAGGCCGGATCCGGGCACCGATTCGTCCAGACGCCCCCCCCGGGCCAGGGCCGCGGCGCGCCGATCCTCAGGGATCCCGGGGCCGTCATCGTCCACCGACACGTCCACCCAGACAGGGAGGTTCTCGCTGGACGATCGTGCAGGCACCGTGGCGGTGATGTGCACGGTGCTGCGTGCCCACTTGCAGGCGTTGTCCATCAGGTTGCCCAGGATGTCGTGCAGGTCTTGCGCCTCGCAGGCGACCTCGGGCAGGCCGGGAGGCATGTCGATCGCGATGTGCAGGTCCCGGGCGGCGTGCACCCGCGCCATCACGCGGGCCAGGCCGCGAACGACCGGTTCGGGCGTGCACCGGCTGGAGCGGCGCACGGCGGCGCCTGCCAGGCGGGCCCGGGCCAGGTGCCAGTCCACCTGGCGCCTGGCCGCAGCCACCTGCGAGGCGACGACCGATGTCCATTCGCCAGGGGGGTTCGTGGACTGCGCGAGCTGGTCCAGCACCGCCAATGGTGTCTTGAGTGCATGCGCAAGGTTGCCGGCTCCAGATCGGGCTCGCTCCACCAGCGCGGCCTGCGAGCGCAGCACGGCATTGAAGTCCGAGGCCAGGGGCTGAACCTCGGCCGGATAGCGGCCCGCCAGTGCCTCCGCGCGTCCGGCTTGTACCTTCCCCAGGTCGACCTGCAGCTGTCGCAGCGGTCGCAGGCCCACAGACACCTGGGCCCAGGCGGCCAGGGCCAGCAGCACGCCGAGCACGGCCAGTGACAGGTGCAGCGCGCGGGCCAAGTCATCGACCGCCGCCCGCGTGGCCGCCAGATCGCCCGCCACCATCAGACGCCAGGCGGTGCCCTCGGCCTCGGTCGGCCGGATGACCCGCTCCACCAGCAGCAGCCGTGTGCCCTGCGGCCCCTCGATCTCGTGCACATGCAGCTGTCCGGCCGACAGGGTATCGGCTGGCGCCTGCAGCACGCCGTCCCACAGGGACCGGGACCGCAGTACACCCGGGAGCGCGCGTCCGTCGGGGGTGAGGCCGTCGAGCTGCCAGTACTGCCCGGACAAGGGCCGTTGCCAGCGCGTGTCGGCCATCGGCATGCTCTCGAGCCGGGGCTGGCCCTGCGCATCAAATCCGAGCCGGCCCGCCAGCTCATGGAGATGTTCCTCCAGGCCAGTCTGGTATTGGCGCAGGACATGGTCGCGGAACATCGATTGCAGTCCCGCGCCCGCCAGCGCCAGCGCGAGTCCGACGCCTGCCAGCGTCGCGGCCAGGAGCCGCCAGCGCAGGGACCGGCCCGGTGGGCTGGCCAAACCAGGGGTCGGGGGATTCATGGCAGGCTGAGGCGGTAGCCCAGGCCCCGAACCGTCTCCAGGGTCACTCCGGGCAGTTTGCGGCGCAGGCGGGCAATGAACACCTCGATGGTGTTGGAGTCGCGTTCGACCTCTTGCGCATAGAGGTGCTCAATGAGCTCGCCACGCGACACCACGGCGCCCTGCCGGTGCATCAGCACCTCAAGGAGCTTGTACTCATGGCTGGTGAGCCTGATGGTCTGTCCGTCCAGGGTGACCCGACTGCTGCGAGGGTCCAGCTGGAGCGTGCCGCACGACAGGACCGCCGTGGCATGCCCCCCTGCGCGCCGCAGCAAGGCGCGAAGGCGCGCCAGAAGCTCCTCGGCGTGGAAGGGTTTGGCGAGATAGTCGTCGGCACCCGCGTCGATCCCCGCCACCTTCTCGTGCCAGGCGTCGCGGGCAGTGAGGATCAGCACCGGCATGGTCCGTCCTGCGGTCCGCCAGTGACGCAGCACCGTCAGGCCATCCACCCCCGGCAGCCCCAGGTCCAGAACCACGGCATCGACATCCTCCGTCTCGCCCAGGAACTGGGCCTCGCGGCCATCGCCGGTGGCGTCGACGCTGTGGCCGGCCGCCCGCAGCAGGTCCGTCAGGCGGACCTGTAGCTGGGGTTCGTTCTCCACGACCAGGATGCGCATTGCTCGACTCTAGCGTTATGGCGCCGGACGCGACTTGACACGGAGCAACTCGCCGTTGCGCGCATCGACTTCCAGGCGCAGCAAACGCCCATCCGCCTGCAATACGCGCATTTCATAGACCCAGCGCTCACCCTGGGGCTCCAGCTCCACTTCAAGCACCTGGCCCGGGTGCGTGCGGGCGACCCGCTCCAGGATCTGGGGCAGGGGAAGCACCTGGCCAGCCAGCACGGCGCGTCGGGCGCGGTCATGGTCGCGATCGCTCGCGCGGGCCGCGCCGGCGAGGATGCCAGCCAACAGAATCACCATCAGGCCCTGCGCCAGGAGGGCACGGAGCCGGGCGCGGCGGGAGGGTTGGATCGGGGAGCAGAACAGCACGATGCCGTGAGTATCGACTGGATTGGATGAACGCCGGATGAACGCCGGTTTCAGCTTCCGTTCAAGGAGAGTGCCGAACAATGGTTGCATGACCTTTCGATCTCTCTCACGTCTTCGTTCGGCCACCGGTGCCGCCTGTCTGGCCGTCAGCGTTGGCGCCTTATGGGCCGGGGACACGACCCCGGCGCAGCAGGTCGCCCGTTGGGCTGCACAGGCTGGCCGTGCGCCCGATCCCGTCCAGGGCCGACTGTTCTTCACGCAGCGCCATGGCGGCGAATGGTCGTGCAGCAGCTGTCATGGTCAGCCGCCAGTGTCGGCGGGGCGCCATGCCTCGACCGGCCGGCCCTTGCCGCCGCTGGCGCCGGCGTACAACCCCGAATCGCTCACTGATACGGCCAAGGTCGACAAATGGCTGCGACGAAACTGCAAAGATGTGGTGGGCCGCGAGTGCAGCCCGGGAGAAAAAGCCGATGTGCTCGCATTTCTCGCGGGGCTCAAGCCATGACGCGGGCGATTCGTTTCTGCGCCGTCCGGATGCTTGGCCTGCTGCTGCTGACGGCGATTCCTGCCGCGGCCGACAGCGCGCGTCGGGCACTGCCTGCGCAGGTGCCGACTGCCTACGCCAACGAATGCGCCGGCTGTCACCTGGCCTACCCGCCCTCTTTGCTGCCGGCCGCCTCCTGGCAGCGCCTCATGCAGGGTCTGGATCGGCATTTCGGATCGGACGCATCGCTCGATGCCAGCACGGTTCGCGAGCTGTCCGCCTGGCTGCAAAGCCATGCCGCCACCGGGCGGGCCGCGACCGAGAGACCGCCTGAGGACCGTATCACTCGGACTGCCTGGTTCGAGCGCGAGCACCGGCATATCCAGCCGGCGGTCTGGAGGCTGCCGTCCGTGGGCAGTCGCGCCAATTGCGCAGCCTGCCATCTCGATGCGGCACAAGGCCGCTTCAGCGACGAGCGCTTGCGCATGCCCGCCGGCTTGTCGCCCGCACAGCGACAGACCTGGCGAGATTGACGGTTCAATCAGGAGTTTCGAATGTCTTTGGCCTCTTCTCTTCCCACGGGCGGTCCCGGTGTTGTCGGCACGCCCGCACCCGCACCCCAGGCGGCGGTACGCCGCCGCCGGGTGGTGGATGCACCGACCCGCATGCTTCACGCGATCTTTGCGCTGAGCTTCGCCGGCGCCTGGATCACCGGCGACAGCGAGCGCTGGCGCTGGCTGCATGTGACGCTGGGCTACACAATGGCGGGTGCGCTCGGGTTCCGGTTGGTGTATGGCTTGGTGGGGCCGCAACCGACACGGTGGTCGGCGCTGTGGCGCAAGATCGCAGCCCTGCCGGGCTGGGCGCGTGGCCTGCTCGCGAGGGTGGAGGGCCGCAGGCCGGCGGCGTTACACCGTCACGGGTGGCTGCAGGGGCAGGCCCCGCTGATGGGTGCGGCCGTGGGCGTCCTTGTGGCGGGGGCCCTGCCTCTGGTGCTCAGTGGTGTGGCCGCCGATCAGGCCTGGAGTGGCGAATGGCTGGAGGAAATCCATGAATTCCTGGCCCAACTGATGTTGATAGTCGTTCTGGCCCATATCGGCCTGGTGGGCCTGTTCTCGATGCTGCGTCGCCGAAATCTGGCGGCCCCGATGCTCACGGGCTATGTGAGCGGTGTCGGCCCCGACCTGGTCCGTCGCAATCACGCGTGGCTGGCAATCTTGCTGCTGGTGGCGGCCATCGCTTTTGCAGTGTGGCACTGGAACGCCGGCGCCGCGGGCGCCGGGATCGCGGCGAACGCCCCTGGCATCACATCGCCGTCCGATGACGACGACGACTGAATGCACTCAGTCGGTGACGCCGTAGCGCTCGCGATACGCCAGCACCTGCGGGTAATGCGCGCCCAGCCCGCTGAGGCCGGCGGCAGCTCCCCGGTCTGCCTGGTCACGCAGGTAGTCCAGCAGGTCCGACAGGCGGGCGATTGCGCACACCTGCAGGCCCAGCCGGTCCCGCACGTACTGCACGGCGCTGTGCGGCACGTCCCGGCCATTCTCGGTGGCCTTCTCCTGGCGATCGAGCGCGATCGCCACCGCGTGCGGTGTGGCGCCTGCCGCTTCGATGATCGCGATCGATTCCCGTGCCGCCGTGCCCGCCGACATCACGTCATCGACGATCAGCACCCGGCCCTTGAGCGGCGCGCCCACCAGCACGCCGCCTTCGCCATGGTCCTTGGCTTCCTTGCGGTTGTAGGCGAAGGGCACGTTGCGGCCGGCGCGGGCCAGCTCGATGGCCACGGCCGCCGCGAGCGGAATGCCCTTGTAGGCCGGGCCAAACAGCATGTCGAATTCGACGCCCGAGGCCAGGATGCGGCGTGCATAGAATTGCGCCAGACGGCCGAGCTTGGCGCCATCGTCGAACAGACCGGCGTTGAAGAAGTACGGCGAATCGCGGCCCGCCTTGGTGCGGAACTGCCCGAATCGCAGCACCCCGGCTTCCACCGAAAACTGCACGAAGTCCTGCGCCAGCGCGTCCTGGCCGTGGGGTGCCACCATGGGACATTCCTTGTTCAAACTGACCAGCCTCAACCTCAATGGCATTCGTTCGGCCACCACCAAGGGCGTCGAGGCCTGGATCGAAAAGACAGCCCCGGATTGTATTTGCGTGCAGGAGGTCAAGGCCCAGGCGGCCGACGTGGCCGGACGCTTCGAGACGCTGGCTGGGATGAAGGGGCATTTTCACTTCGCCGAGAAGAAGGGCTATTCGGGCGTGGGGGTGTACACCCGTCATGAACCCAGTGACGTGATCGTCGGCTGGGACGCCGGCGAATTCGATGCCGAGGGCCGCTATGTCGAGCTGCGCTTTGACACGCCAGCCCGCAAGCTGTCGATCATCAGCGCCTACTTTCCCTCGGGCTCTTCGGGCGAGGAGCGGCAGCTGGCGAAGTTCCGCTTCCTCGAGGGCTTCGAGCCGCACCTGGCACGCCTCAAGCGCGGGCGTGAGTTCGTGCTGTGTGGCGACGTGAACATCGCACACCAGGAAAAAGACCTCAAGAACTGGAAAGGCAATCTCAAGAACAGCGGCTTCCTGCCGCAGGAGCGGGCCTGGATGACCCGCCTGCTCTCGGACACCGGGCTGGTGGACGTGTACCGGCGCCTGCAGCCAGACGCCACCGACGCCGCCTACACCTGGTGGAGCAACCGGGGCCAGGCCTACGCGAAGAATGTGGGCTGGCGCATTGACTACCACCTGGCCACGCCCGCCCTGGCGCAGGCGGCGCGCACCGAATCCATCTACAAGGCCGAGAAGTTCTCGGACCATGCGCCGCTGACGATCGGCTACGAGCTCGCGCTCTGACCGCCGGGGCCACCGCGTGGCGGTCGTTCCTGGCGTTCAGGCCTTGTCGGCGCTGGCCTGCGCCTGGGCGCTGCGCGCGGCGAATTCCGCCCGCAGCGCGCGCAGTTTCTCCCGCGGGTCTTCGCGGGTCGTTCGGGCGTCAAGGGCCATCTCGGCGATGAACCGGCTCGGCTGGGCGGCCACCGTCTCGCGCCCCTTCTTGCGGCGCTTGACCCAGCTGACCGCCAGCGAGCGCTGCGCCCGCGTGATGCCGACGTACATCAGTCGGCGCTCCTCCTGCAGGCGCAGCGCCAGCGCCGCGCCACCGTCGGCGGCTGCGCCCTCGTCGTCCATCCGAAAAGGCAGCAAGCCCTCGTTGCAGCCCGCCAGCACCACGTGCGGCCACTCCAGGCCCTTGGAGGCATGCAGGGTTGACAGCGTCACCATGTTCTGGTCCTGCTCGCGCTCGCTGAGGGTGGACAGCAGGGAGATCGTCTGCGCCACTTCGAGCAGGCTTTTTTTCTCGCCCATGATGGCCACGCCTGCCGCATCGTCGATCTCGCCGCCGCAGCGGCCGGCCATCCAGTCGCAAAACTCCAGCACGTTCGTCCAGCGTGAGGCGGCGAGTTTTTCGCTGTCCTCGCTGTCGTACAGGTGTTTTTCGTAGCCGATGTCCTTGAGCCAGTCGGCCAGGCAGGCGCGTGCGTCTTCCGCGCCCAGGGTGTGGCGGGCGCGGTATTCCAGGTCGTTCACGTAGCGGCCGAATTCATGCAGGCTACCCACTGCTCGCGCGGGCAGGGCTGCAGGCAGCGAGGGTGAGAACAGCGCCTCGAACAGGCTCAGCTTGTATTGGGTGGCAAATTGACCCAGGCTGGCCAGGCTCTGGTGGCCGATGCCCCGCTTGGGGGTGGTGACCGCGCGCAGGAAGGCTGGGTCGTCGTCGTTGTTCACCCACAGGCGCAGCCAGGCGCACAGATCACGGATCTCGGCACGGTCGAAAAAGCTTTGGCCGCCCGAGACCTTGTAGGGGATCTGCGCCTTGCGCAGGGCCTGCTCGAACACCCGCGCCTGGTGGTTGGCGCGATAGAGGATGGCGAAATCTTTCCAGTCCTTGTGCTGGCCATTGGCGCGGATGGACTGCAGGCGCGCCACTGCGCGCTCGGCCTCGTGTTCCTCGTTGTCGCAATCGACCACCCGCACCGGCTCGCCCTCGCCCAATTCGGAGAAAAGCGTTTTGGGAAACAGCTTCGGATTGGGCTGGATCACATTGTTGGCGGCCCGCAGGATGGCGCTGGTGGAGCGGTAGTTCTGCTCGAGTTTGATCACCTTGAGCGCGGGGTAGTCTTGCGGCAGCCGCTTGAGGTTATCCAGCGTGGCGCCGCGCCAGCCGTAAATCGACTGGTCATCGTCGCCCACCGCGGTGAAGCGCCCTCGCTCGCCGACCAGCAGCTTGAGCAGCTCGTACTGGGTGGCGTTGGTGTCCTGGTATTCATCGACCAGCACATGGCCCAGGGCCTCCTGCCATTTCGCGCGCACGGCCTCGTGCTGCTGCATCAGCTTCAGGGGCAGGCCGATCAGGTCGTCGAAATCGACGCTCTGGTAGGCGGCCAGCCGCTCCTCGTAGCGCGCCATCACGCGCGCGGCCACGCGCTCGTGTTCGTCTTTCGCCTGGCCCTCGGCCTGGGCGGCCGTCAGGCCGGTGTTCTTCCAGAGGCTGATGGCCCATTGCCACTGGCGAGCGGTCGCGGCGTCAGTAGTGCCGCCGGCATCCTTGAGGATGGACACCACATCGTCGCTGTCCAGGATCGAGAACTGCGGCTTGAGGCCCAGGGCGGCACCGTCCTCGCGCAGCAGGCGCACACCCAGCGCATGGAAGGTGCAGACGATCACCTCCTTGGCATCGCGCCCGATCAACCCGCGCGCGCGCTCTCGCATTTCGCTGGCCGCCTTGTTGGTGAAGGTGATCGCGGCGATGCGGCGTGCGGGCAGGCCTGACTGGATCAGGCGCGCCACCTTGTGGGTGATCACGCGCGTCTTGCCTGAACCCGCGCCGGCAAGCACCAGGCAGGGGCCATGCAGGTAGTTGACGGCTTCCTGCTGCGCGAGATTGAGGCCGGACATGGAGGTGAAGGGGGAGGGACGGGACCGGGGCACAGGGCCGCCGAAGCCTGGGGACAGGCCAGAGGTGGCCGCGCATCATACCGGCCTGGCCAGGCCCGTCCGACGCGCGGGCGCCCTGCCTGTTGCGGCGACAATCGAGACGTGCTCGACATCCTCAAGGTCACGTTTCCGTTCTTTGCGCTGGTCCTGTGTGGCTACGTGGCCGCCCACCGACGCTGGATGCCGTTGCAGGCGATCGGCGGCCTGAACACCTTCGTGCTGTATTTCGCGTTGCCCTGCATGCTGTTTCGCTTCGGCGCCAGTACGCCGGTGGCCCGGCTGTTTGATCCGGCGGTGGGCGCGGTGTGGCTGCCGGTCTCTCTTGCCATGGTGGCCGGCACGATCGCCGTCAGCCTCAATGCCCGCATCCGCTGGAACGACGCCTCATTCGGCGCGCTGGTGGCGGCCTTTCCGAATACCGGCTTCCTGGGCGTGCCCCTGCTGGTGGCCCTGCTCGGGCCCGCTGTCGCCGGTCCGATGATCGCCACCGTCCTGATCGATATGGTGGTGATTTCATCGCTGTGCATTGCGCTGTCACGCCTGGATGGCGCCGGCCAGGGTGGCGCCGCCCTGGCGGCGCGCAAGGCTCTCAAGGGGGTGGCGATCAATCCGCTGCCCTGGTCGATCCTGATCGGGGGCGCGATGTCCGGGCTGGGCTTGCAGCTGGTCAGGCCGGTAGACGCGACGGTCGGCCTGCTGGCCGACGCGGCCTCGCCGGTGGCGCTGTTCACGATCGGCGCGGTGCTGGCGCGCTCGCGGCTGCTGGCGGCCAGCGAGGGCCAGGGCGTGCGCCCCGGGCGCGATGTGTGGCCGGTGATCCTGGCCAAGCTGTTCGTCCACCCGCTGCTGGTGTTCGGCGTCGGCACGGCCGGCATCACCCTTGGCCTGCCGCTCGATCCCTTCGCCCTAGTGGTCATCACCCTGGTGGCGGCCCTGCCCAGCGCCAGCAACGTGGCCATCGTGGCCGAGCGCTTCGGGGCTGACACCGGCCGGATCGTCCAGATCATCATGTGGACGACCGCCGCCGCCTTCCTGACCTTGTCGTCCGCTGTGGCCTGGCTGGTGCCAGCCCGGGGCTGACGCGGGCGTCCCCCCCCGCGGATGAGGCCGGGCGGGCTCGGCGGCGAAACCCTTACAATGGAAGGTTCATCCGCGGGCGCGCCGGCGAGCCGGCCCTGGGCGTCCGTTCTATGCAAGGACCCCATGGCCAAGGAAGAACTCATCGAAATGCGCGGCCGCGTGGCCGAGGTGCTGCCCGACTCGCGCTACCGCGTGATCCTGGAAAACGGTCACGAGCTGATCGCCTACAGCGGCGGCAAGATGCGCAAGAACCACATCCGCATCATTGCGGGCGACGATGTGACGCTCGAGCTGTCTCCGTATGACCTGAACAAAGGCCGGATCATGTTCCGGCACCTGCCGGACCGCGCGCGTCCGGGCGGCCCGGGTGCGCCGGGCCACGGCGGCCACCGCCGCTGACCGCGCAGCCCCGGCGCCGCGCCGGGGCCCCTCCTTCCTCCGCCGAGCCCGCAGGGCCCCGCGACGCGCGCACAATGGTGCGCGTACCCGCGTTGCGGGTTTCGCGCCCGCCTTCCCCGACCCTGACCGCATGCCGGCCGCCTGCCGCGTCATCCGCCTGATCGGCGCTCCTGCCGACATGGGCGCCGGTGTGCGCGGCGCGAGCATGGGCCCGCAGGCGCTGCGGGTGGCGGGCCTGGCATCCGCGTTGCGATCCCAAGGTTGGCCGGTGGTGGATGGCGGCGACCTGACCGGCCCGCCGCATCCGGCCGATGCGCCAGAGCGTAGCGACGTGGCGGCTGCGTCCCCCGGGTCGGCCTCAGGGCCTGCGGCGCGTCACCTGCCGCAAGTCGTCGCCTGGAACCGCGCGGTGTTCGGGGCCGTGGGCGAGGCGCTTTCGGCGGGACACCTGCCCCTGCTGGTGGGGGGCGACCATGCGCTGGCCATCGGTTCGATCAGCGCAGTGGCGGCGCACTGCCGCCGGCAGGGCCGTGCACTGCGGGTGCTGTGGCTCGATGCGCACACCGATGTCAACACCGAAGCGACCAGCCCAAGCGGCAACATGCACGGCATGCCGGTGGCCTGCCTGCTCGGGTACGGCCCGTCTGATCTGACCGGTTGGAGCGGCGCGCCGGCGGCATTGCGTCCGTCCGAGCTGGCGTTCATCGGCATTCGCAGCATCGACCCTGACGAACAGCTCGCGATCCGGCAACTGGGGCTGCGGGTGTTCGATATGCGCCATCTCGATGCGCAGGGCATGCGCAACACCGTCACCGAGGCCCTGCTCGGGCTTGAGGGTGACGCCCACTTGCATCTGAGCCTGGACCTCGACTGCCTCGATCCGGTCGATGCGCCCGGGGTCGGCACGCCGGTGCGCGGTGGCCCGACATGGCGCGAAATGCAGCATTGCATGGCCATGATTGCCGAGACCGGATGCCTGGGGTCGGTCGACGTGATGGAGCTCAATCCGGCACGGGACACCGCCAACCAGACGGCCGTCCTCGCGGTGGACCTGTTGCGCAGCGCGCTGGGCGTGTGCCTGCCTGTGGGCTGACGGGGCCTGCGGCTCGGACAACGTTAGCGCCGCAGGCCTGGTCCGCCCTCGACCGACAGGTCTTGCCCCGCATTGTCCGGTGCGACAGGCGTGGCGGCGGCGGGGCCGGGACGCGCGTCGATCGGGTGGGCTGCCTCGAGACTTCCATCGGGCTCAGGCGGCGCGTCATCGTCAAGGTCGGTGAAGACGCCGGCATCGGTGTCAAGCTCCGCGCGGCCCTCATCGTCGCCGATGCGCACCACTTGGTCCGGCAGGATGTCGCCGCCTTCCTTGGTGTCGGGGCCGGACACCGCACCGCGTTCGCCGGTGCCGGCCGCATCGCTGTCGCCGTGGATCTCGCTCGTGCCGGCTGCGTCGCTGCCGCTGTCGGAGTTGTCGCTCGGGCCCAGCAGGTCGCTGCTGCGACCCGAGGGTACGACGGGGGCGGCGGCGGCCCCGAGGATGCTGCTGTAGGACATCGGCCCTCCGTTGCGCCGGTGCGGCGCCGTGGGATTCAGAGATGCGCCAGTGTGCAGGGCCCGGGGGCACCCGTCTGTCAGACGCGCGCCTGCCGCTCTGCGGGCCGCCCTCGGCCGGGCTTGGCCCGCCAGTGAATGACAGGCATGCGGATTGCCACCCGGGCAGGGCCTTCAACCCTTGCAAAGGAGTGATTCCATGGCCCAGTCTGAATCCCATCCCGGCGCGCAACGCCGGCCCGAGCCCGCGAGTGCCTTGAATGCCCTTGACTGGATCGCCCTCGTCCTGCTGGTGATCGGCGGCCTCAATTGGGGGCTGATCGGTGCGTTCGGTGTCGATCTGGTGGCCACCCTCCTGGGCACCGGCTCGCTGCTCGCGCGCTTGGTCTACCTGCTGGTGGGCCTGTCCGCGCTGTATGGGCTGGTCCTGATGGTGCGCCTGGGACGCGCCCCAGGACGCTGAACTGTCGCTGAACCAGCGCTGAACCCAGTCGCGCGCCCGGGCGCCGAGGCCTCCAGCCTCAGGCGGCGCCAGGCGCGCGCGGCGTACGCTGGCCAAAGATCGCCGTGCCCACGCGCACCATCGTGCTGCCGGAGGCAATCGCCGCCTCCAGATCGGCGGTCATGCCCATGGACAGGGTGTCCAGCGCCAGGCCTGCCTCTCGCAGGTGCTCGAACAGCGCCCGGGCGCGCGCATGCACGGCCCGCTGCGCGGCACCATCCTCGGTCGGCTCGGGAATTGTCATCAGGCCCCGCAGCACCAGGCGGGGCAGGCGGGCCACCTCGCGTGCCAGGGCCAGCGTCTCTTCGGGGGCCACGCCTGATTTGCTCGTCTGGCCATCGATGTTCACCTGGATGCACACCTGCAAGGGAGCCATCGTGGAGGGCCGTTGCTCGGACAGCCGCTGCGCGATCTTGAGGCGGTCGACCGAGTGCATCCAGTCGAAATGCTCGGCCACCAGCCGGGTCTTGTTGCTCTGGACCGGGCCGATGCAATGCCATTGCAGCGGCAGGTCGGTCAGCCGGGCCATTTTCTCGACCGCTTCCTGCACATAGTTTTCGCCAAAGGCCACCTGGCCGGCGGCATGGGCCTCGCGCACTGCCTCGGCGCCGAAGGTTTTGGAGACCGCCAGCAGCGTGACCTCGCGCGGGTCGCGACCGGCCTGCGCACAGGCCGCGTCGATGCGCGCGAGAACCTGGGACCGTTGCGAAGCGATGGTGTTCATAATTCAAAAGATTTAATTCGGGGGCTGTAGGCCCCCTGCGAGCGCGGCATGAGGCCCGCCTCACGCCACGGACGGCCTGGGCCTGCCCTGGCCCTGGCCCGACCCAACCCCGACCTAACCCTGACTGGATCCCGATTGTGCAATCTCCTCCCGTTTCGGCCGCGATGGATCCCCCTGCCCCTGATCTCCACCGCCTGCTGGCCTGCGCCGTCGAACATCAGGCGTCAGACCTGCACCTGTCGGCCGGCCTGCCGCCGCTGCTGCGGATTCATGGCGACATGCAACGCCTGCCCGGTGCCGCGCTTGACGACGGCCAGGTGCGCGCGCTGGTGTCGCAGGTCATGACCGACGACCAGCGCCAGCGGTTCGAGCACACGCTCGAATGCGATTTCGCCTTCGAACTGCCCGGACTGGCGCGGTTTCGCGCGAATGTCTTCAAGCAGCGTCGGGGCGTGGCGGCGGCCCTGCGCACCATCCCGGGCCGGGTGCTGACGCTCGAGGACCTCGGCGCCCCACGCGTGCTGGCTGACCTCGCGTTGCGCCCGCGCGGGCTGATCCTGGTGACCGGACCGACCGGCTCAGGCAAATCGACCACGCTGGCAGCGATGGTCCACCACCTCAATGAATCAGCCCACAGTCATATCCTGACCATTGAAGACCCGATCGAGTTCGTGCATGCCTCGCGCCGTTGCCTGGTCAGCCAGCGCGAGGTGGGTCCCTGCACCCATTCCTTCGCCGCCGCGCTGCGTTCGGCCCTGCGCGAAGACCCCGACGCCATTCTGGTGGGCGAGATGCGCGACCTCGAAACCATCCGGCTGGCGCTCACCGCGGCCGAGACTGGCCACCTGGTGCTGGCCACGCTGCACACCTCCAGCGCACCCAAGACCATCGACCGCATCATCGACGTGTTTCCTGCCGGAGAAAAGGAACTCGTGCGCGCGATGCTGTCCGAATCGCTGCTCGCGGTCATTTCGCAAACGCTGTGCAAATTGCGAGATGGTTCGGGCCGGGTGGCCGCCCACGAGGTCTTGCTGGGAACGCCCGCCATCCGCAACTTGATTCGCGAAGGCAAGGTGGCCCAGATGACCTCGGTGATGCAAACCAGCCAGGCCCAGGGCATGCAGACGCTCGACCAGTGCCTGGTCGATCTGGTGCGCAGAGGGCGGATTGCGCCGGCAGAAGCCCGGCGCGTGGCCCGTGCGCCCGAGAGCCTTCCGGTGGCTTGACCGCCGTCGCCGCCGGCTGCTCCATGCAGCCGAGTGCCACGCCGGGTCTTGCCGGGCCTCCTAGAATGAAGAGCACCTCTTCCCTGCGCGCGAATTCTGCCGTCCCTCGCGCACGGCGCCGCCGCTCATTTCACCATTCCTTGGAGACTCCATGGCCAGCATTCAGCCTCGAACCTACGAATCCACTCCCGCGCGCCGCGTGGCCTTTCTCGGCCTGGGGGTGATGGGGTATCCGATGGCGGGCCATCTGGCGCGCGCGGGGCATGCCGTCACCGTCTACAACCGCACGCCGGCCAAGGCGCAGGCCTGGGTGGCGGAGTTCGGTGGCGCCCATGCGGCCACGCCGCGCGAGGCGGCGGCTGGCTGCGACATCGTGTTCGCCTGCGTGGGCAATGACGACGACCTGCGTGCTGTGGTGCTCGGCCCCGAGGGCGCCCTGTCCGGCATGAAGGCCGGTGCCGTGTTCGTCGACCACACCACCGCGTCGGCCGATGTGGCGCGCGAACTGCATGCCGCTGCCCGCGAGCGGGGCCTGCACTTCATCGATGCGCCGGTGTCGGGCGGACAGGCCGGTGCGCAAAACGGCCTGCTGACGGTGATGTGCGGCGGCGACGAGGCGCCGTTCGAGGCGGCGCGGCCGGTCGGCCTGGCCTTTGCCCGCGCCTTCACCCGCCTGGGTGGCAGCGGCGCCGGGCAGCTGGCCAAGATGGTCAATCAGATCTGTATCGCCGGACTGGTGCAGGGCCTGTCCGAGGCCATCGCCTTTGGCCAGCGGGCCGGCTTGGACATGACGCAGGTGCTTGAAGTGATCGGCAAGGGCGCGGCGCAAAGCTGGCAGATGGACAACCGCGGCAAGACGATGGTTGAAGACCGCTTCGATTTCGGTTTCGCCGTTGACTGGATGCGCAAAGACCTGGGCCTGGTGCTGGACGAGGGCAAGCGCATTGGCGCGCGCCTGCCGGTGACGGCCCTGGTCGATCAGTTCTATGCCGATGTGCAGCAGATGGGCGGTGGACGCTGGGACACGTCCAGCCTGATCAAGCGCCTACGCTGAGGCCTGCCCGGCCCGCAGGCTGCGTCAAGCGTCTGCGCGCGAGCACGCAGCCAGGACCAAGGGCACGCCGGGACGTTCAGCGTCGCGTGGCGCTGGACACCGGCGCGGCTGCCGGTGCCGCTTGGGGCGGCTGCAGGCGGCGCAGTTCTTCCTCGGAAATGATCTCGAACGCGCGCACCACCCGCTGCACGCCGCCCACCTGCCGGATCAGGGCGGTGGCGCGGTCGGCCTCGCGGGCCGTGACGCGGCCCATGAGGTAGACGATGCCGCGCTCGGTGACCACCTTGATGGCGGTGGCACTGATGTCCCGTGCATCCACCAGGGTGGCCTTGACCTTGCCGGTGATCAGCAGATCGTTGGAGCGTTGGGTCAGGGACGAGGGAATCGCCACCGCCAGCTCGTTGAGGAGGCCGCGCACGTTCTCGACCCGGCTGGCGATTTGCTCGACGGTCTGTCGCGTGGCCTCGTCCGGCACCTCGCCGGTGAGCAGCACCTGCCGGTTGTAGCTGTTCACGTTGACATGTACCCGGCCGCCCAGGGCCTCCCGGATGCGGCTGGCCGTCTTGAGCTCGATGCTTTCATCCTCGAGCTGGGTGCCGGAGGTGCGGCGATCGACCGCCACCAGCGCGGTGACGGCGGCGCCGCCAATGACCAGCGGGGCGCAGGCGGTCAGGCTGGCGGCGAGGCTGGCCGTGGCGAGGGCGGCAAGGGCAAGTCGGATGGGTGGGTTCATGGCTGGGGCTCCTGGTCTCCGAGCAACTGGGCATCCACCCCATCGCACAGGCAGTGGATGGCGAGCAGATGGACTTCCTGGATGCGGGCAGTGCGTTCGTGGGGAACGCAGATGTGGACGTCAGTGTCACGCAGGGCCTGCACCATGCGGCCACCGCCACGCCCGGTGAGGGCGACCACAGTCATTTCACGTGCATGGGCGGCTTCGACGGCGGCCAGCACATTGGCCGAATTGCCGCTGGTGGTGATCGCCAGCAGCACATCGCCGGGCTGGCCGAGGGCGCGCACCTGCTTGGCAAACACCTGGCTGAAGTCGTAGTCGTTGGCCACCGCCGTCAGGATGGAGCTGTCGGTGGACAGGGCGATGGCCCCGAGCTCGGGCCGCTCGCGCTCGAACCGGCCGACGAATTCCGCGGCGAAGTGCTGCGCGTCGGCCGCCGAGCCGCCATTGCCGCAGGCCAGGACCTTGCCGCCGCTGGTCACGCTGGCCAGGATCGCCTGGATGGCTGCGGCGATCGGTTTGGTGAGGGACTGCGCGGCCTGGTATTTCAGGTCGGCGCTGTCGACAAAGTGTTGCTGGATGCGTTGTTCAAGCATGGACTTCGATGATACCGCCGGCGAGATTCAGCCCGCCTCGAAGGCGGCCCGTATCCATTCGAGGCGGGGGCCATCGATGGCCACCACATCAAACCGGCAGGCGGGCGGACGGGCCAGGCGCGCCAGGAAGCAGCGTGCGGCAAACACCAGCCGGGCCTGCTTGGTGGCGCCAATGCTGGCGGCCGCCCCGCCATGGCGGGCGCTGGTGCGCTGGCGAACCTCGACGAACACCAGGGTGTCGTCGGTGTCACGCAGGATCAGGTCGATTTCGCCGCCACCGCGCCCGGCCGTCCGATAATTGCGCTGAACCAGTCGCAAGCCTGCGGCCTGCAGGTGGGCCAGCGCGCGTGCCTCGGCCGCATCGCCGGCAGCCTTGGTTGTCTGACGCCCGAATGCCATGACCGCTTCCTTTGCTTCTGCCCTGAACGCCGCGCGCGATGCCGCGGGCGCGCAGCATTATCCGAAGGGTGCGCTGTATGTGGTGGCCACACCGATCGGCAATCTTGCAGACGTCAGCTTGCGTGCACTGCATGTGCTGGATCTGGTCGATTCGATCGCATGCGAGGACACCCGGCACACCCAGTCGCTGCTGCGGGCCCTCGGCCTGGAGCGTCCGGCCGGTGGCTGGGTGTCGGTGCACCAGCACAACGAGGCGCAGGCGGCGCAGCAGGTGCTGCAGCGGCTGTCGGCGGGCGAGCGGGTGGCCTATGTGAGCGATGCCGGCACGCCGGCGGTGAGCGATCCGGGGGCGCGGCTGGCCGCGGCAGTCCAGGCGGCCGGCCTGCGGGTGGTCCCGGTTCCGGGCGCCAGCAGCGTGACGGCTGTGCTGAGCGTGGCGGGCGCGCTCGCACCGCCAGGCTCGACCTCGGCCTCGGAGGCTTCCGGATTTGTGTTCACCGGTTTCCTGTCCACCAAGGCCGGCGAGCGGGCCGCCCAGGTGCAGGCGATCGCGCGTGAGCCGCGAGCGGTGGTGCTGCTGGAGGCGCCGCACCGGATCGCCGAGCTCGCCCGGTCGCTGGCGGTGCTCGGGCCCCGGCCGGTCACGGTCGGCCGTGAGCTGACCAAGCAGTTCGAGCAGGTGCACACCGGGGCCAGCGAGGCCCTGGCCGACTGGCTGGCGGCCGATGACCAGCGGCTGCGCGGCGAATTCGCGCTCGTGCTGCATCCCTGGCCGGCCGCCCGGCCAGCGGACGACGGGCTGGCGCTGCTCACCTTGCTGCTCGATGAATTGCCCGTGAAGTCGGCGGTGCGCATCGCTGCGCAGGCCAGCGGGGCTTCCCGCAATGCGCTGTATGAGGCGGCGCTGCGGCTCAAACCGCCAGCGGATCGACGTCCACCGCCCAGCGAATGAGGCCGGGCTCCCGCTGCGCCTGCAGCACCGGCTGCCAGGCGGCCAGGAAACGCTGCAACGCTGGCCGGGAGGCGCTTTCCACCAGGAGTTGGGCGCGCTCGACGTTGGCCACCCGCTGCATCGCCATCGGTACTGCGCCATAAAGCACGACCTGGCCGGTGGGATCGAGCGTCAGGCCGGCCTCGCGCGCCGCATTCAGGAAGGCCTGGGCGGCCGCCTGCGTACGGGCGTCCGCGCGTACCAGGGCCTGGAAGGCAAAGGGCGGCATGCCGGCCTGCTGGCGCTCCTGCAGCTGCGAGGCCGCGAAGGCCGGATAGTCATGCCGGCGCAGCGCGTCGAACAGGGGGTGCTGCGGGCTCCAGGTCTGCACCCACATCTGGCTGTGGCCCGCCTGCGCCGCATCACGGCCGGCGCGGCCTGCGGCCTGCATCAGCAGCGAAAACAGCCGCTCGGGGGCGCGGAAGTCGCTGGAGTACAAGGCGGTGTCGGGATGGATCGCCGCGACCAGCGTGATGCGCCGGAAGTCGTGGCCCTTGGTGACCATCTGCGTGCCCACCAGCACATCGACCTCTCCGGCATGCACCTGGGCGAGCTGGCTCTCGAGCGCGCCCTTGCCCCGGGTGGTGTCGGCATCGATGCGTCCCACCCGCACCGGCCGCAGGAGGCCGTCGGGGCCGGGCCGCTGCAGCCCCGAAAGCAGCGCGGACAGCTGCTCCTCGAGTTGCTCGGTGCCCCGTCCCACCGGCGCGATGTCCACCGCGCCGCAGCCCGGGCAGGCGCGTGGCACCCGCTCGGTGAAGCCGCAGTGGTGACACCGCAGACTGCGGTCGCTTTTGTGAAAGACGCGAAAGGCGCTGCAGTGAGGGCAATCGCTTTTCCAGTCGCAGGCGGTGCAGGCCAGCACCGGGGCGTATCCACGCCGGTTGAGAAAAACCAGCGACTGCTCCCCCCGCGCGATGCGCTCGCCGATCGCCTCGAGCAGATCGGGGACCAGCAGGGTGTTCTTCGGCTGCAGGTTCATGTCGACCAGCCGCACCTGCGGCAAGGCACCCGCACCGATGCGCGCCGGCATGGTCAGGCGCTGGTAGCGGCCGGTTTCGCAGGCCTGCCAGCTTTCGAGCGAGGGGGTGGCCGACCCGAGCAGCACCGGCACCCGTTCCAGATGGCCGCGCAGCACCGCCAGGTCGCGCGCGGAATAGCGCGCGCCCTCCTGCTGCTTGTAGCTCGGGTCATGTTCTTCATCGACGACGATCAGCCGCAGGCCGGGCACCGACGCGAACACCGCCATCCGGGTGCCCAGCACGATGCGCGCGCGGCCCCCATGGGCGGCCAGCCAGCTGCGCAGGCGCTGTGCCGGCGTCAGGCCGCTGTGCATCGGCACGACGGCGGCCTCTCCGAAGCGCTCGACGAAACGCGCCAGCAGCTGTGGCGTGAGATTGATCTCAGGCACCATGACCAGCGCCTGGGCCTGGGGCTCGGCCGCCAGCGCGCGTGCCACCGCCTGCAGGTAGACCTCGGTCTTGCCGCTGCCGGTGGCGCCGAACAGCAGGAACGGCCGGTCGGGTGTGTCGGCCTGTGTGGGGGACGCGGATAGCGCGGCCCGCGACAGGGCCGCCTCGATGGGGGCGAGCACCTCGGCCTGCTGCGCGGTCAGGCGGGGGGGCTGCGTGGCGGACGGGCGATCGGGGGCGGCCGGTGCGGCGCGCTTGAGGCGGCGCGCCAGTTGCACCGTGTCCAGGTCGCGCAGCTGCGGAGGCAGGGCAGCCAGGGCGACTTCACCAATGCCCCGCTGGTAGTAGCCGGCGGCGAAGTCCACCAGACGCCGCCAGGGGCTGCCCAAGGGGTGCAGGCCGTCGAGGACGCCGGCCAGAGGCCGCTCCTCCACCCCTGGGGGCACCGGATCGGCTGTGCCGTCCCAGACCACCCCCAGCACCTCCCGACGCCCCAGCGGTGCGCGCACCAGGGTGCCGGGTGCGAGCACGGACTCACTCCGGTAGCTCAGGGGCCGCTCGAGGCCGCTGTGGGCGGGCGTGGCGACAACGATGGCAAGGCGACAGGACATCCGACAGGTTCAACTTAGCCCGACATCCTCGGACTGGCTCCAGCTTTCGCGCTTAAGTCCTTGAATTCAAAGCCTTTTACGAGACATCCCGAAAGTCTGTGGATAACTTTGTTGATAGGGAGCGGTCGAGCGGCCGCAAGCCCAGCAAAATCAAGCGCTTGGCTGATTTGCTGAGAAATTTGGCAGCGTTGAAACGCTTTAAAAATCAACAACTTACGCGAGCCTGCCACAAAACGGACGGGCCGTGAAGGCAGGACTCCGGTTTCTGCGTCGCAGCACGGTTTTTGTGCATAAGTCAAGGTTCACTGACTTGCGCGAAGCGATTACCGAGGGATTAGAGGCCCCGCCCCGAGTTGAACCTTCCGTTCAGCGCCGGGGGGTCTGGCGCAGGTGACGCGAGTGGCCATGCACCGCCTCGACCAGGGCCTGCACATGCTCCGGCGGGGTGTGCTGGCTGATGCCGTGACCCAGGTTGAAGATGTGCGTCGGGCCGGTGCCCGGGCCCTGGTGAGGCGCGCCAAAGCTGTCGAGCACGCGGCGGGCCTCGGCCTGCACCTGCTCGGGCGGGGCGAACAGCACGTTCGGATCGAGGTTGCCCTGCAGGGCCTTGCGGTCACCGACCATTGCCCGGGCGCGGCCAAGGCTGGCCGTCCAGTCCAGGCCAAGCACCTCGCAGTCAAGGGCCCCCATTTCCTGCAACCACATGCCGCCGCCCTTGGTGAAGACGATGCGGGGAATGGCCGCGCCGTCGTGGGTGCGCTTGAGCTGGGCGAGCACCCGGGCGGTGTAGGCCAGGCTGAAGTCCTGGAAGCAGCCGTCGGCCAGCACGCCGCCCCAGCTGTCGAAAATCATCACCGCCTGCGCGCCGGCATCGATCTGGGCGTTCAGGTAGGCCGCCACGGCGTCAGCGTTCACTTCGAGAATGCGGCGCATCAGGTCAGGACGGCTGTACATCAGCGTCTTGACTGCCCGGTAGTCGTCGGAGCCGCCGCCTTCGACCATGTAGCAGGCCAGCGTCCAGGGGCTGCCGGAAAAGCCGATCAGGGGCACCCGGCCCTGCAGGGCCCGGCGGATGGAGGTGACGGCATCGAAGACATAGCGCAGCTTGTCCATGTCCGGGACGGCCAGTGCGCGCACCGCCGCTTCATCCCGCACCACCTTCTCGAACTTCGGGCCTTCCCCCAGGGCGAAGCTCAGGCCCAGGCCCATCGCATCGGGCACGGTGAGGATGTCCGAGAACAGGATGGCCGCATCGAGGTCGTAGCGATCGAGCGGTTGCAGCGTGACCTCGGTGGCGTAGTCCACATTCGTGGCCAGCCCCATGAAGCTGCCGGCCTTGGCGCGGGTGGCGCGGTACTCGGGGAGGTAGCGGCCAGCCTGCCGCATCAGCCACATCGGGGTGTGGTCGGTGGCCTGGCGCAGGCAGGCGCGCAGGAAGCTGTCGTTGCGTAGCGGGGCAAAGCTCATGCCCCCATTGTGACAGCCACCGCTGACACCCCGGCCGGTCCACCCCGCTGACAGTGGCCACCCGGGGTTTGCGCCCTTTCGGCCACCCCCATCCCCGGTCCGGGCGTGCCTCAGGCGCACTGTCGGAGGACCGTGCGGTGCCGCCCGCGCGTTGGCCCGTCCTGGGACGACCGTCGTGACTCAGAGGGCAGCCAGCGCGGCTTGCACTTCGGCCGGCGAGAGCAACTCGGTCAGCACGCGCGGGGCGCGTCCGGGCGCATACAGCACATACACCGGCACGCCAGTGCGCCCCAAGGCCGCCAGGGCGGCGGTGATGGCGGGATCGCGCCGCGTCCAGTCGGCCCGCAGCAGGGCGACGTTGCGAGCGGCAAACGCGGCCAGCACGGTGCGGTCGGCCAGGGTGGTGGCCTTGTTGTACTGGCAGGTCACGCACCAGGCGGCGGTGAAATCGACAAACACCGGACGTCCCTGCGCCAGCAGCGCATCCACCTGCGTGGCAGACCACGGCTGCCACGGACTGCTGGGGTTGTCAGGCCCGATCCCCGCGCCTATCGGAGAGGTCGCCGTCGCGGGCGCGCGCCATACCCAGGGCCCCAGGCTCCAGGCAGCGCCCGCCAGCGCGATCACGCCGATCATTGCAACAATCCGGCGGGCGCGACCCTGCAGCGACCCGCTCCAGGCCACGAGGGCGAGCGTGATCAGAATGACCAGCAACGCCGCGGCGCCGTCGATGCCGTTTTGCTGGCCCAGCACCCACACCAGCCAGGCCACGGTGGCGAACATCGGGAACGCCATCAGCCGGCGGAACACGTCCATCCAGGCGCCCGGGCGCGGCAGCCAGCGACCCACCGCGGGCCACAGGCTGGCGGCCAGATAGGGCAGGGCCATTCCCAGGCCCAGCGTCGCAAACAGCGCCAGGGCCTGGGCCGGGGGCAGTGTCACGGCCAGCCCCAGCGATGCGCCCATGAACGGCGCCGTGCAGGGCGAAGCGATCGCCACCGCCAGCAGGCCCGAGAGGCAGGCATCGGCCGCGGGGTGACGCGCCTGCAGGCTCGCCAGCCGCGACGGCAGCACCTGCCCCACCTCGAAGACGCCGGCCAGGTTCAGGCCGATCAAAGTGAACAGCACCGCCAGCGCCGCCACCACCGCCGGTGACTGCAGTTGGAAGCCCCAGCCCAGTTGCTCGCCGGCCGCCCGCAAGGCCAGCAGCATCGCGCCCAGGGCGATGAAGGCCGCGACCACGCCGGCGGTGTAGGCCAGGCCGCCGATGCGCCGCGTGCGCGCGTCGGCGCCATGCTGCGCGAAGCCCACCACTTTCACCGCCAGCACCGGAAAGACGCAGGGCATGAGGTTCAGGATCAGGCCGCCGATCAGGGCGCCCAGCAACGCCAGCAGGAAGGACGCCGGGGTGCCGGCCTGCGTTTCTGAGGAGCCGGCCTCCTGCGCATTGCGTCGCAGGGCATCTTCGAGCGCGGGGGGCACCGTGGCCACCGGCGGCAGTGCCGGCCAGGTGCCAGCCACGGGCAGCTCGACGCGCCATCCCTGGCCTGCGGCCGCCACCACGACCGGCACCTGCGCGGGCGACACGGCGCGATGGGGCGACAGCGGCACCTGCGCCGTCCATGTGCCATCCTGCCAGCGCTGGCGCGGCGTTGCGGCGGTCTCGATCAGGCCGCCCGTCTCGAAAAACACCGCCAGCGTCTGCCCCTGCAGGCGCGCCGGCAGGCCGGAGAGGGTCAGCTCGAGGGCCTGCCCGTCGATCCGGGCCTGGCGCGTGCCCGTGGTGGCCAGGCCCTGGGGACGCGCCTTCAGGGCGGCATCGAACACCGCTGCGTGCAGCGCGGTGGCCCCCTGCGCCGGCAGGGACATCGCGAACTCCCCTTCTTCCGGAATGCATTCGGTTTTGCACACCAGCCACTGCGCCTTCAGACGTACCGTCACTTGGGGCGACAGGGGCGAGGGCCGGAAATCGGGCCCGACCGTCACCGGCACCGGC
>Ga0315900_10000972_pt1 | contig 46101 bp, 31 predicted proteins | sample LakEriMetagenome_FD_203521 | JGI IMG/M metagenome (GOLD analysis project Ga0315900, IMG submission 203521) | Freshwater fungal communities from buoy surface, Lake Erie, Ohio, United States - Buoy 12 MA114 | ecosystem: Environmental > Aquatic > Freshwater > Lake > Lake biofilm | place: USA: Lake... | reverse complement strand
ACGGGCAGCGTCTGCGCCAGCTTCAGGCTGTGCGGGGCGCTCATGTTGATGCGCACCTGACCGGCCTCGAACTCGGCGCTGATCATGCCGGCCAGGGTTTCAAAACGGATTTTGGTGAGCGAGTCGCCGTGCAGGTGGTTCACGAAACGGCCAAAGCAGCGAGCGCCATTGCCGCACATCTCCGCCTCGCCGCCGTCGGCGTTGTAGTAGCGCATTTTGAAGTCACCGCCCTCGGTCGCGGGCTCGACGCAGAGCAATCCATCCGCGCCGATGCCGCGATGGCGGTCGCACAGCTTCGCGATCTGCTCCTTGGTGAGAGCCAGCTTGAGGTCGCGATTGTCCAGCATGACGAAGTCATTGCCGGCACCGTTCATTTTGGTGAATTGGAGGGTCATGGTAGAGAATTAAAGGGCATGCACCGCATCGACGAGCGGCTTCACGAAGGCCTCGACCTTCGCGGCGCAATCGGGCGAAATGCCGTTTTGCTCGATGAGCTTCACGATGGCGCTGCCGACGACGACGCCATCCGCCTTGCTGGCGATTTCAGCAGCTTGGGAGGGATTCGAGACGCCAAATCCAACGCACACGGGCACCTCGGTGGCCGCCTTGATCACGGCCACCTGCTCGGCGATGCCGGTGGCGATCTCCGCCTGGGCACCGGTGACACCGAGACGGCTCACGTAATACACAAAACCCTCGGCGCTCTTCGCGATGCTGGCGATGCGATCCGCGGGTGAAGTGGGCGCGATGAGCTGGATGTGGCGGAGGTCCGGCGCGGGCTTCAGTTCGGCATTCTGCGCGGCCTCATCCGGCGGCAGGTCGAGCACGAGCACGCCATCGGCTCCTGCAGCCGCCGCATCGTGGTGGAAGCGCTCGTAGCCATAGGTGTAGATGGGATTCAGGTAGGTGAAGAGCACGAGCGGGATCTGGCTCTCCGTGCGCAGCTTGCGGATCATTTCGAGCACGCCGGGCGTCGTGGCACCGGCCTTCAGGGCGCGGTCGGCGGCCATTTGATTCACCACGCCATCGGCCAGCGGATCGGAGAAGGGCACGCCCAACTCCACGATGTCCACCCCGGCGCGTTCCAGGCCCAAAACGATGTCGATCGTGGCATCGAGCGTGGGATCACCGGCGCAGACATAGGCCACGAAGGCCTTCTTCTTCGCGTCACGAAGGGCGGCAAAACGGGCGTCGATGCGGTTGGTGGGAGCGGGCATGGGGCGGGGTGCTTAGCCTTTCTGGCGTGGCTTTGCAAATCCCGCGTTGCCGTCAGGCTTCGTCGCCGAGGCGCTTGTCGGGGACGAGGTAACCCTGGACGTAGTCGCGGACGGCTTCTGTGAGCGTGGTGATGTCTTGTGTGAAGCCGGAGGCGCGGAGCTTGGCGATGTCGGCGCAGGTGTAGTATTGATACTTCGACTGCAAGTGCTCCGGCATGTCGATAAACTCGATGTTCGGGGCTTTGCCGAGCGCGGTAAAGATGGCGGTGGCGAGCTCGATCCAGGTGTGCGCTTTGCCGGAGCCGAGGTTGAAGAGGCCGCCGGCACTCGGGGTCTCGGCGAGGTGGAGCGTCATGTGGATGGCGTCTTTCACATAAAGGAAATCGCGCATCTGCTCGCCGTGCTTGTAGTCGGGGCGGTGGGATTTGAAGAGCTGCACCTTGCCGGTGGCGAGGATCTGACCGCAGGCTTTGTGGACGAGGCTGCGCATGTCGGCTTTGTGGTCCTCGTTGGGGCCATAGACGTTGAAGTACTTGAGCCCGACGATGCTCGGCAGCCAGCCTTCACGCTTCGCGTGGAGGTCGAAGAGGTGCTTCGAGTAGCCGTACATGTTCAGCGGACGCAGCTTGTGGATGTCCGGGTCCTGATCGTTCATGCCGTGCGCCCCATCGCCATAGGTGGCGGCGGAGGAGGCATAGACAAAGCGGGTCTGATTCGCGAGCGACCACTGGCAGAGCTGCTTGGTGAACTCGTAGTTGTTCCGCATGAGGTAGTCCGCATCGCGTTCCGTGGTGGCGGAGCAAGCGCCGAGGTGCAGGACGTGGTCAAAGCGGCCAAGTTTCGCGGGCGAATGCTGCACGGCGCCCAGCAAGTCGTTGCCATCAATGTAGTCGGCAAAGCGCAGCGGGACGAGGTTTTTCCATTTCTCGTCCGTGCTGAGGCGATCACACACCACTATGTTTTCGCAGCCACGGCGGTTCAGTTCCCAGACGAGGGCGCTGCCAATGAATCCGGCTCCGCCGGTGACGAGGATGCGACTTTCTGTATTCTTCATGCTTCCCGCTGGTAACGGGAAAATAGGAGGGATTCAAGCCGCAGCTTGGGCGGCGCTTCGCAACTTATGCGGCGGCCAGAGTCTCGGACGTCGTGGTCGTGAGGATGGGGATCTGCTCACGCCAGAGCGCCGGGTGCAGGAAAACATCCCGTGGATCGGATGAGCCTTCACCCTGCCAGCCGACCAAGGACTCCATGACCATCGGATATGGGCACTGGATGGCAGGGTAGAGCCACTGCTGGTCAGCCACGACGAGCTTGGGAATCAAGGCCTGGCCGTGGAATTCGATTTCCCAACCCAGAAGCAGAGGTTCCTCGTCAGTGAAGCCCGCGAGTCCGAGGGGATGCTCGACCCAGCCTACAAGGCCGCTGCCATTGAGCACGTCCCAGACTTCGCGCATTTCCAGTTCGACGCGCACTGCGAAGCCAGTGGTTTTTGGAGTGCCGCCGTTGACGGGATCACGATTAATGAGGCCAAAAAGGATGCTTTTCGGGCAGGATTCTGGGACGATGTCCACTTGGAATCCAAAACGGATGGGATGGTCTGGCAAAACGAGGCTTCCGAAACTCTGAACTTGGAAATCAGAGAAGGCAGGATCGAAGGCGACGGTGGCAGCGAGTGACTCCATAGAATTCTAAAAAGTTTGGATTACTTTATAAAATTTCAAGAAGATTATTTGCTAGCTCATATTTTGTCACTCCTAATCTCAAAAAAATCACCCGAAGCCAACAAGCCGATCGGATGCCACCCCGGCAACGAATTCATCGCCTAGGGCATTACGAGTGGCGCGATGGTTGACGAGAGAGCGTGTTTTTGATACCAGATACATTCGTGGCCACTGCTTCCTCGAAAACTTGTGCTGATACCGTCGTGACGGCGGATTTTCGTGCCCAATTCCTTCTTTCCTACCAGCACATGCTGCTATCCCGGGTTTTGGAGGAAAAGCTGGGCTCTCTTTACCGTGCCGGGGGGCGTATCGTGGGCGGTGTTTATCTTGGAAAAGGGCAGGAGGCTTTCAGCGCCGCGCTCGGGGTTCAGTTGCAGGCAGGCAGGGATGTTTATGGCCCTTTGATTCGTGACCAGGCGGGGCGAATTGCCTTCGGGGAACCGATTTTGGAGTGTGTCCGCACCTATTTGGGTGCTGTCACCGGTCCGATGCGGGGACGTGATGGCAATATTCATCGTGGTCGTCCTCGTGACGGCTACATGGCGATGATCAGCCACCTTGGGAGCCTTTTGTCGGTGGTGGCGGGAGCCTTGTTCGCTCGCCGCCTGTCGGGCAATCTCAAGGACGGTGTCGGAGCCACCAGCATCGGTGACGGCGGCACCTCCACAGGCGCGTTTCACGAAGGCCTGAACATGGCCGCAGTTGAAAAACTGCCTCTCATTGTGAGTGTGGCCAACAATCAATATGCCTACTCCACTCCGAACAACCGCCAGTATGCCTGCAAAAACCTGGTGGACCGGGCTGTCGGCTACGGTGTCGCAGGCTATTCCGTGGATGCCACGGATCTCGGAGCCTGCCTGAACGTTTTCCGCACGGCTGTGGAATGTGCGCGCAACGGCGGCGGACCGCAGATGATTGTGGGCAGCTTGCTGCGGCTTTCGGGGCATGGTGAGCACGATGATGCGTCCTACATACCCAACTCGGCACGCAAAGGCCCGGGGACGGGAGACTGTCTCGTGATCGCGGAGCAACGAATCATCGACGAGGCATGGATGAGTGAAAAAGAAGTCAGGGATTACCACGCTGAAGCGCGCGCCAAAGTGGATCAGGCGATCTCCAAAGTGTCCAAGGAGCCCTCGCCGGATCCCTTCAAGGAAGGCTGGCAGGCGCTTTCCAGCGCCGATCTTGTGGAGGGGCAGCACGAGGCATGAGCATCACTTATCTGGAGGCCATTCGTGAGGCGCAGTATGAGGCTCTGCGCAATGATCCTGCCGTTTTTCTCTACGGTCAGGATATCGACACTTTCGGCGGTGCGTTCAAGGCCACGAAGAACCTCGGCCATGAGTTTCCCGGGCGTGTGTTCGATTCTCCCATCAGCGAGGATGCCATGATCGGCCTTGCGGTTGGTGCGGCCGTTGAAGGAGCGCGTCCCATCGTGGAGATGCAGTTCGCAGACTTTTCGTCGGTGGGCTTCAATCAGATCGTCAACCAGGCCGCCACGCTCTACTGGCGCACGAACACACCCTGTCCCATCACCATCCGTCTGCCCTCGGGGGGCACGGCGGGCAGCGGGCCTTTCCACAGCCAGTCGATGGAGGCCATTTACGCGCACTATCCCGGGCTTGTCATCGTCACGCCTGCCACTGTGGAGGATGCCTACTGGATGCTTCTCGACAGCGTCGCCATCAACGACCCAGTCGTCTTCTGCGAGCACAAATTCCTCTATTACCATCTGAAGTCCGACGAGATCGGCCAGCGCACACTGCCGGTTGGCAAGGCGCGCATTGCCAGGCCCGGCCGCCACGCGACCATCGTCACCTACAGCGCCATGGTGCATGAGGCGCTGCGCGCAGCGGAGGAGCTCCAGCTCGACGGCTACTCTATTGAGGTCGTCGATCTGCGTTCAGTGAAGCCCATGGACACAGATACCATCCTCGCATCCGTGGCCCGCACAGGGAGGCTGCTTGCCCTCGGTGAAGCATTTCCCTGGGGCGGAGTCACTGCGGAAATCGTCTCCCGCGTCGCCAGCGAGGCTTTTCATCTTCTGGACGCCCCGCCCATGCGCCTGAACTCCAAGGACACCCCCATTCCCTATCATCCCAATCTCTGGAAGGCGCACCGGCCCACCATCGCCACCATCGCCGCCGCCCTCCGTCGTCTGCTGCGCTACTAATCAGCATCAAGTATCAAGATTCGAGCATCCCGTCATGCCTTCCATCCCCATCCTGATGCCACAGCTTGGCGAATCCATCGCCGAAGCCACGATCATACGCATCCTTGTCGAGCCAGGGCGTCAGGTCGAGGCGGGTAGCGATCTTTTTGAGGTCGAGACCAACAAGGCCACCATGTCCGTCTCAGCGCCCTGCGCTGGTAAGATCGGTCAAATCGTCGCCGTCGCCCAAACCAGCTACGCAGTCGGTTCCACGCTCGCTTCCTTCGAGATTTCCGAGGACGACGCCCAGTCGCTCGGCTTCACCGACGCGCCAAAGCAGGACTTCGAGTCGCAACACTCCACCAGCGCCACTGACGTCGTCGAAAACCTCCACTTCCAGATCAGCGACGACGACGTCATCTCCACCCGTCAGCCCACCGTCGAGCCCGTCGTCAGTGGTGGTCTCCCGGTGCCGGCCGGGGCCACTGGCGCCAGCTTCATTTCCCCGCGCATGCGCGCACGCATGCTCGAACTCGGGCTCAATGCCGCCGACCTCGCCGGTGTTCCCGGCACCGGTGCCGGTGGTCGTGTCACCGTCGAAGACTTCGAGTCCTTCCTCCGGGGACTCGAGCAGCACCGCATGACGCCCGCCTCGCCCATGCGCATCGCGGTCGCGGACAGCATGCGCCGCAGTTGGACGCGTCCGCTCGCCACCGTCGGCAGCCCCATCATGCTCGACGCCATGCTGGCGCATCGCAAAAAAGCAGATCCAAAGCCCGGCCCCGCCCTTTACGTCATTCGCGCACTGGCCCTCGCCCTCGCCGAAAACACCGCCGTTGCCGGACGCCTCATTGGCAACCGCATCGTCCATCCGCGTGCCATCGACATCGGTTTCGCCGTCGAAGTCGAGGACGGCGTCATGGTCCCCACGCTTCGCGAGGTGGAAAAGACCCCGCTCGTCAAACTGGTGCCCACTTACAACAAGCTCGTCGAACAGGCCCGTGCGCGTCGTCTTCCCAGCGACATCAACCGACCAGGCATCGCCACCGTCACCAACTTCGGCACCTTTGGCATCGTCTGGGCCACTCCCATCCCGCTGCCCGAGCAAAATCTTGTGCTCGGCCTCGGTGCTGGCAGCAAAGTCCCGCACTGGAGTGACGAGGTGAATCAATTCATCCCCGTCACCGAGGCCGAACTCACCCTCAGCTTCGACCACCGTGTGCTCGACGGCGGCGGGGCCGGACGCTTGCTGAAGCGCATCGCCGAGCTTCTCCAGAAGCCCGAACTCCTTTAAAACGAGTTTTTCAACTCGTTCGAGCGCTCGCATGCAAGACAAACCCACGCTTCGCAAACAAATGCGCGAGCGCCTGCGTGCCATCGACGAAACAACACGCTCTGATGGCGGTGCTCAAATCTCCGCACACATCCTGCGTCTCGCATCTTCATGGCCGTCGAACACGACCATCGCTCTCTTCGGCGGCCTTAAAAGCGAACCCGATTTCCTCCCGCATCTCATCATGCCGCTCACTGAGCAAAGGGCGCGTTTGGCATGCTTTCAAATCGACACAGGTGAACTCCGCCCGCGTCAGATTCATGGCATGGAAGACCTCCAGCGCGGCCAGATGAACGTCTGGGAACCCAAACCCCACTGTCAGCCACTCGAAATTGCTGTGCTCGACATTATCCTCGTCCCAGGTCTCGCCTTCACCTGCGGCGGACTCCGCCTCGGCCGTGGCGGCGGCTACTACGACCGCCTTCTCGCCAGTCCACACTGCAAAGCACATCGCCTCGGCATCGCCTACAATGTGCAGATCGTCGAATCCATCCCCGTCGAGCCGCACGATCAGCGCGTACATAAAATCATCACCGAATCCGGCTTGATCCAGGCCCCAGGAGGGCAGACTGCCATGTCCGCCCATTAACCTTTTCGTCGCGCATGAAACAACTCCTCGAAATCCTCCAGTCCGGCGCCGCCTACCTGGAGAAAAGAAAAATCGAGGAAGCACGCCTCAACATGGAGCACCTGCTCGCGCATGTCCTCGGCTGCCGCCGGCTCGATCTATACCTCCGCTTCAACGAATCCATCCCCGAGGCCCAACTGACCACACTGCGCGAACTTCTGCGCCGTCGTGGCGAAGGCGAGCCTCTGCAGCATCTCCTCGGCACCGTCGAATTCTGCGGTCACGAACTCATCTGCGACCACCGCGCCCTCATCCCGCGTCCTGAGACCGAAACACTCGTTGAACTCATCCTCAAAAAATTCGCCGTGCCACCCGCCCGCGTCCTCGACATGGCCACCGGCTCCGGCTGCATCGGCCTCAGCCTCGCCAAAGCCTGGCCCGCGATTGAAATCATCCTCGCTGACATCAGCGAAGACGCTCTCGATCTCGCACGCCTCAACGCCTCACGCCTCGGCATCACGCCCAAGTTCATCCGCAGCGACCTCTTCGAAAAAATCACCGGCACCTTCGATCTCATCGTCGCCAACCTCCCCTACATTCCCACCGCTGAGATTCAAACTCTCCGCCCCGAGGTCAAACGCGATCCTCACATCGCCCTTGATGGCGGCCCCGATGGACTCCGCATCGTCGAAAGCTTTCTCAACGACGCTCTGCCTCACCTCAACACGGGCGCCCTCATCGCCCTCGAACTCGGCCACGACCAGGGCCCTCCCGTTGTGACTCGGTGCACCGAACTCGGCTATCGTAATGCCGTGACCGCTGCCGACCTCTCAGGCATCCATCGTTTCGTATTTGCGACAGCTCCGGAATGCAAGGCCGAACACGTGGCTGCTGAACTCACAGCTCCCCCATCCCTCCCCGCTTGATCCAAACGTTCAGCGGCTCAAATGCCGTCATGTCGAGCGTGAGGCCGCAGCCGAATGGCGCGCTGTTGATGCTGTTCGTGTTGAGCATGCCTTTCTCAATGCGGAGCGCGGCGAAATCTGCCTGATGCCTGTGGTAAAGGCCCGCGTGGGCCTGGAGCGCGGCTTCTTGCACCTCCTGGGGATACATGCTCAGGCCGCGGAAGTAATGGTGGCCGTTGCGCTCGACGTGCGTGATGCCGAGCAGTGTCATGACGCTCAAATCCTGCAACATCGCCACCGGCCCGATGCCGGCGAGGTCCTCGCCGCTAAGAATCGGGCCGCCGGGTATGCTGGCGGCGCGTTTTTTCAGCAGCGCCGCGTTGGCGAGGCCTTTCACGATGCCTTTGCAGTTCTTGTGGCTCGTGCCGCGATAGCCGAGGTCCAGCGCGAGCGGCAGATCCTTCAACGAGCCGTCACTTTCGTCGATGATCATGCCCGGGCCGGACCGCACATCTTCAGAGAGCGCCTTGGAGCGATGCAGCGCCTGTTCGATCAGCAGCACGCTGCGTAACAGCGGCGCAAGCGATGCGTCCGCCTTCAAGGCCTCATAAAAGTCGCAGAACGAGGCAAGGTCATGAAACTGCTCGTTGCCGTCCAGTGTGGAATGAAAGCCATCCGGACAATGAGCGGTGATGACACGTGTGATTTCACGCAGTCGCGGCAGGTCCACCTCCGTTTTGCCGCAGACTTTGATTTTGAAGTAGCGCAGGCCGTAGGCGCGGATGGACTCCTCAAGTGTGTAAGGCAGCCCGTCATCCAAACTGCCGTCCGCAGACGTTAGCGCATCACCCAGACCAATCGTGTGCCGAGCATGCACATGTGACAGTGGCTGCGGCATGATCACATCACTCACGCGCATGCCGCGCAGTTCTTCGCGCAACTCGCCGAGATCAATGCCGAGTTCATCCGATTGCAAAACGGCATGCAATGGCCGCACCAGCGCCTTGCACAGGCCGTCCAGCACCGCGCGCTCGATCAAACTCACGCCGAGATTCGCCAGCAGCGGCGGCACGGAGCTCACCTGCGCCCAGTTTGCCTGCTCCGCGTAAAGATCGCGCCACCAGGCGAAGAAGCCGGTTTCTTTTTCCGCCGCGAGCCGCCCGATGCGTGATGCATTCTGTATCACGGCGATCATCTCCGCCAGATCTACCTCGAACAACGTATCCGGGTTCTTCGTAAACCACTTCGGCGGCAGTCCTTCGCTCGCCAGGCCACATGCCGGCCTCCCATTGACGAGCAGATCCACCTTCACAAACAAATGCGGCAGCGCATTCATGCTGGCGATGCCATACTTGAACGGAAACCGCGTCCGCATGGGCAGGACGTGGAAGTGGAAGGCCTCGATCGCGAAAGTCATGGCGGACAGGAAGCCGGAACATCCGGTGATGACAAACAAAAAGGCCTTCAGCACATGCCGAAGGCCCCTTTGTTCATGGATTGAGCGCGTGGATCAAACCAGCGCCGCAGGCGTCTGCTCCTCTTGCTCTTCGATGGCGGTCAGGCGTTCCTGTTCCTCGTCGAGGTTCTCGTGGATGAGTTCGGACTGCTCTGATTCGCCATCCTCAGTCTTACGGCCGCGTTTCGGCTTGGCAGGAGCTTCGAGGGCTAGTTCCTGGTCGGACTTCTTGAGCGTGCGTGTGTCCTCTGTGGTCATGCGGACTCCGACGGGCTTCGACACGCCGAATTCCTGCATGGTGACACCGTAGATGACATCCGCGCGGCTCATCGTGCGCTTGTTGTGCGTGACGATGATGAACTGCGAGTTGTCGATGAAATTGTCCAGCATCTTGAGGAAGCGGCCGATGTTCGTTTCGTCGAGCGGAGCGTCCAACTCGTCCAGCACGCAGAAGGGCGAGGGCTTGACCTGGTAGATCGAGAACAGCAGCGCAACGGCGGTCATGCTGCGCTCGCCACCGGAGAGCAAGCTGATCGTTTGAAGCTTCTTGCCCGGCGGTTTGGCGATGATTTCGATGCCGGACTCGAGCGGGTCTCCCTCGTCGATGAGCATGAGATCGGCCTTGGCCTGGGGGCCGAAGAGCTCCTTGAAGTTGTTCTGGAAGAAGCCGCGCACGAGCTGGAACGTCTCGCTGAACATCGTCTTCGTGGTCTCGTTGATCTTTGCGATGACCTGATGCAGCTCCTCCTTCGACTTCACGAGGTCGCCGTGCTGCGTTTCGAGGAAATTGTGGCGCTCCTCAAGCTCTTCGAACTCCTGGATGGCGTCGAGGTTCACCGGGCCGATGCCTTCGAGCTTCTGGCGAAGCTCATAGACGACTTCCATGACGAAAGCCCAGTCCGGCTCGGCTTCCTGGCCCGGGATGACGACATCGTCGATGTCCACCTCGTCGTCGCGGTTGGAGATGGCACGGATTTCGGGTTTCTCCGCGGCCTCTTCCTCCTGAACAGGCTCGGTGACATCTGACATGTCAGTCTGGTCAGACACGTCTGACTGTTCGGATGTCTCCGTGGCAGACGCGGCCTTCTTCCCGCGGCTGCGGTTCTTCTTCTGCTCCTCGATGGTGACCATGAGGACGTGGTAATCCGGCTCGAAAGCGCTGATGTGGAAGCTGTAGCGCTCCTGCACCTGATTGATGAGATTTTCGAGACGAAGATCGACACGCGTCAACTGCACCTCGGCGCGGTTGCGGGATTCATTGAGGCCGTTGTAGCTCTGGCGCAGTGCCACGAGCCGGGTTTCAAGTTCGGAGACTTTTTCAAAGAAGGCGGCACGTTCGTCGCTCTTCGAGTTCAGATGATCCTCGATGGCGCCGATGGCACCGCGCTGGGACTCGATCTGCTCGTTGAGACGGGAGTTCTCGGCCTCGCTCTGATTGATGCGCATGCGCCAGGTGTTGATCTCCTGGTCGTAGCGGTCCAGACCGACTTGAAGCTCTTGCAACCGGGACGCCATCGGCGCTTTCTGACGTTCGAGAGACTGCAGGGCGCTTTGCTCTAATGCGAGGGAGGTGCGCAGCTCGTTGAGTCGTTCGCTGGACTCAAGTTCGCGGCGCAGGAACGACTCCATTTCGACTTCCAGCTCGCCTTCACGCACGCGTGCGGCCTCGAGCTGCTCCTGCGCGATAGCGGCCGCCTCACGCATCTGATTGATCTGGCTTTCCGAGCCGCCGATGCGCTCGTCGATCTGCGCCTGATCCCATTCGACGCTCTCCAGCTTTGCCACGGCCTGCTGAAGAGCACGCTGCACGACGGAGGTCTTGCCTTGAAGCTGGGAGAAGCCTTCGCGTGCGCGCTGGCTCTGCTCGCGCAGGGTGATTTCCTCGCGCTGCTGGTCTTCGAGCTGCGCATTGAGCTGGGTGAGCGCCTCTTCCTTTTCGAGAAGCTGGAAGTCGAGCGCCTCGACCTCCGTGCGGAGCTGGCGCACCTCGGCCTCGCGGCGCAGGGTGGAGGATTCCTCGTGCTTCGACGCGCCGCCGTAGATGATGCCGTCGGTGGAGATGAATTCGCCGCGCATCGTCGCGATCGCGAGATGCGGCATCTCACGCTTCAAGCGCAGGGCAGTGTGCATGTCATCGACGACGAGCACATTGTGCAGCAGGTGGTCGATGAGGCTTTGCACGCCGGTTTTGACGCGCACCTTGTCCGTGGCCCATGCGATGGCTCCGGCGGGCATCAACTCGCGGTCGCCGTTGCGATGCAGTTTGCAGAAGTCCTGCGGGAACAGCGTGGCGCGGCCCATCCTGTGGTCGTTGAGACGATCCACGATCTGCGCTGCGAGTTCGCTTTCAGTGAGCAGCACGGCCTGCAAATGATCACGCAAAGCGGCCTCCACAGCGGGAATGAAAGCGGAGTCGGTGACTTCGATGCTGGAGGCGAGCAGTCCGCGGACGCCGGTGGAATAGACCTCGGGATTGTCGAGGCCGCGCAGCACGCTCTGTGTGCCTTCGGGCAGTCCTTCGCCTTTCTGCAGCAGTTGTTCGATTACTTCGAGGCGTGAGCGGCGCTGGGTGACACTGCGTTGGAGTTCGTTGAGCTCCTGATGCATCGCGTCACGCTGACGGCGCTTCTCGATGATCTGGCGGGCGCATTCCTTGGCTTTTTCGTCGAGATCGTTGCGCGTTTCCTCCAGTTCGTGAATCTGCCGCTGCAACTCGTCGAATTCGAGCTGGCTGGCCTCCTTCGCCTGCGCGGCGGCCTGACGGTCGCGGCTCAGCGCCTCATGACGCTGGCGGTCGGCGCTGATTTGATTCGTCAAACTCTGAGCGCGGGCCTCCGAGGCGGCGATCTGGCCTTCGAACTGGCGGATGGACTCACGCACGGCACGGCGGTCGCCTTCGAGACGGCTGCGTTCCGGCAGAATGCTCTGATGCAGGCTGGAGTGCTCGTTCACCGCCTGCTGGCGTGTTTCGATGTTCGCGCGGATGGCGAGCACCTGCTCGTCGGCTATGGCCATCTGGTGCCGTGCCTCGTCGATGAGCTGCTGGCTGGCATTGATCTGCTCCTCGTTCTGCTTGATGCGGCCCTCCAGCTCCTCGTTGCGCTCCTTGTTGAAGCCGATGCGGCCCTCGGCGCTCTGCATCTGCGAGCGCAGCTCCTGCGCCTGCTGGCGGAGTTGGCTGATCTGCGATTCGATGGCGTGATAGGCCTCGCGTGTCTGGGCTGCCTCGGTCTCCGTGGTTTGAAGGTTGCGCTGCACCTCGTCGAGCTGCGCGGTAAGCATGCGCGCCTGGTTTTCGATCTCGGACTTCTCGCCGGAGAACTCGGTGTATTGCTTGTGCGCGAGGTGGGTGTCGAGCAGGCGCGTGTCTTCGAGCAACGCTTGATAGCGGCGAGCTTTCGCGGCCTGACGCTGCAGACTGCCCATCTGGCGCTTCACTTCGGCGATGATGTCGGCGACGCGAAGCAAGTTGGCCTCGGTGTATTCGAGCTTGCGCAGCGCCTCCTTCTTCTGCGATTTGAATTTGGTGATGCCCGCGGCTTCCTCGAAAACGCTGCGACGATCTTCGGGCTTCGAACTCAGCAGCATGTCGATCTGGCCCTGCGCCATGATCGAGTAAGCCGCCCGGCCGATGCCGGTGCCGGCGATGAGGTCGTGGATGTCCTTGAGACGGCAGACGGTGTTGTTGAGGCGATACTCGCTCTTTCCATCGCGATACACACGACGTGTCAGCGAGACTTCATTGAAATCGACGTTCAGCGCCTGCTCGCAGTCCGCCATCGTGAGCGTGACTTCGGCGAGGCCGACTGGCTTGCGCTTGTCGGTGCCGTTGAAAATGACGTCGGCCATTTCATCACCGCGCAAGGCTTTGGCCGAGGTTTCGCCGAGGACCCAGCGGATGGCATCGACGACGTTCGACTTGCCGCAGCCGTTCGGACCGACGATGCCGGTCACACCTTTGTGGAATTCAAAGTGGGTCTTGTCGGCAAAGGACTTGAAGCCGTGAAGGGTGAGGCTTTTCAGATACATGGCGGTTGGAAAGGCAAAAGGTTGAGGCGTCGAAAGAGTTGCTGAGGTGGACTGAACCATTCCGCCGCCGGTGGCTGCAACAAGGAAGCCATTTTTTTACCCTATCTTGGGGTTTGTTAAGGTATCCAAAACAAGATGTGGGATTTTTTCGGGCCCCTGATCTGTGAATAAGCGACGGGCCTGTGAACAAGTTTCAATACACCGCCTTGCGGTGGAAAAGAAAGCTCTCCAGCAGCAGCAGGGCAAGCGCGAGCCAGATCAAACGCTTGGGCCAGGTGCTGAAAGCGCTGGCCGTGATGATGGTGGCGTTGGTTGGCGGTGTGAGCGTGGTTTTCGCGTCGAGTTTCGGCAGATTGGACTCGGCGTCGGAAATGAGGGCGCAGGTGCCGCCGCGGTCATTGCCGACCTCCCAACTGCCGATGCGATTGAGTGTGAGCAGGCCGTTCGCGGGAGTGTCCGAGATTTCGATGAATTGAGAGCCATCCCACGCGTGCCATTGCACGAGGCTGTCAGTGGCGAGCATCTCGCCGGTGTGCATCGTGCGCATGTCGGCGAGCGCGTCGCTGTTTTCGGCGCACCAGTAGAGCGCGTTGCCGAGAATAAGCGGAAAAGATGGGAGCAAAGCGAGCTGCTCCGACTGTGCCGGTGAAAAGGCGGTGACGACGAGGCGCTGGCCGTTGAATTCGCCGGCGGCGAGCACGGGTTCGTTGCCCGCGATCCACAATGGCTCCAGTGAGGCGGGCAGATCGAGCACGGTGGTCTGCGTGACGGCGATGCGGCTGCTGCTGGCGCGGAACAACACCGCATGATCCGGCTGCACGGCGCGCACACTGTCATGCGGCACTCCGCGGGTCACACGGGCGCGCAGCGGGCCGGAATTTTGCTGCGGTGTGAGCGCGATGACGGGTTTGTCCGCAGGCCAGTCCTTTGGAAGCCAGTTTTCGAAGATGAACACATCCGGCTGCTCCTTCGGCGGCCATGCGGCGGGATCACCTTTCTTCATTTCGATGCGTCCGGCCTCGATGAGCGATGAAAGCGCGACTTCGGTGAAGGGATCAGGCTTTTCGGCGAACCAGGCGACGTGGAGCGGCCGTGTTTTCGGCAGCGGCGCGGCGAGCCCGTCATCCCAGCCGAAACAATCGCCTGCGGTGGCCAGCCTCATCTCCAGACGCTGCCCGCGCAGGCCTTCGAGTGGGAGGATGAGCGCGGTGGATTCACCGGGAGCAAGTTCAAGCTCGCGCAGTTGGGCGATGCGTCCTGCGAGGGTGACTTCGAGCGTGGAGGTGGTCTTCGAGGCATTGCTCGCGGCGGCGCTGACTTTGACAAAAGCCTCGTAGCGATCACGGGCGAGCGGACTGTGGCGAATTTGGAAGCCGGTGATGCCGACGTTGAGCGGTTCGGGCAGCGCGGAGGAAATCAAATCCAGATCAGGCACCTCGGACGGGGCGGAATCAGAGGCAAGCCAGATGCGGGAACGTGCTTCGAGATCGGCAAGGCGTTTGGCGACGTTCAACGCGGCCTCGACCTTGCCTTCGACGGGCGCGGGAGCGAGTTCGTCGAGAAGCCGCAGGCATTCGCGTTGGTTCCGGCTGCGTGAGAGCAGGACGCGCGGGCGTGAGTCGAAGGCGATGAGCGATAGGACGACTTGGTCTGGTAAAGCGCGCACGCGTTCCTTCACGCGGCGTTTCACCTCATCGAGACGGGCAAGACCCTGCAAATCCCGCGCGGCCATCGACGCGGAACAATCAACAAGGATGACGACCGCACCGGGAGAGTCGGCTGAAATGTCACTGCTGGGCCGTGCGAGGGCGAAGATGGCAAAGAACAGCACGAGCAACGTGAGCAGCAGGGAGAGCCACTTTTTGATGCGCCGCAGCCATGCGGACTCCTGGTGCTCACGGGCGAGCGATTTGAAGAACAGCAGCGTGGAAACCGGAACGCGTTTTGCCTGACGGCGGAACAACCACAGCGCGAGCGGGATGAGCGCCAGCCAGGCAAGGTGGAGGTAGCTGGGGGCGAGGAAGCGCATAACCAAACTAGAAATGACGAAACCAGAATGGTGAATGACGAAGAAATGATGAATTCCCAATGACGAGCGACGGAAGTGATGGGTTCTTCGTCATGGTCTCATTCATTCGTCCTTCCTCATTCTGGTTTCATCATTTCTTATCTCCGCAGTTCATCCAGCGCCTGTTTCAAGTGGCCTTCGATGACGTCCTTGCTGACATAGGCTTCGCCGATCTTGCGGAGGAGGACGAAGCGGATCTTGCCGTTTTCGAATTTCTTGTCCGTGCGGGCGATGCGCATGATCTCCTCGCTGTCGAGATCGTCAGGCAGGCGTGCGGGGAGATCACACAGTTTCAACAGGGCGACGATGCGTTCGTAATCGTCCGCCGTGAGGTCGGAAATCTGCACGGAGAGCCATGCGGCGGCGCGCAGGCCGAGGCTGATGGCCTCGCCATGCAGCAGCCGTCCATAGCCGGCGGCGGCCTCGATGGCGTGGCCGAGCGTGTGCCCGAAATTCAGCAATGCACGCGTGCCGATGGTCTCGAATTCGTCCGCCTCGACGATGGCGGCCTTGATGGCGATGTTGCGGCGGATGAGCGCGACAAGGTCGCCTTTGCCCGCGGCGATGTTGTGGATGGCGTCAAACATTGAGGCGTCGCGGATGCAGGCATGCTTGATGATCTCGGCGAAGCCCTCGTTCCACTCGCGGGTGGGCAGGGAGTTGAGCGTGTCGAGGTCGGCGATGACATGCACGGGCTGATGAAAGCAGCCGACCATGTTTTTCGCGTGCGGGAGGTTCACGCCGGTCTTTCCACCGACGGAGCTGTCAACCTGCGAGAGCACGGTGGTGGGCACCTGGACATAGGGAATGCCGCGCTGATAGATGGCCGCGCAAAAACCGCCGAGGTCGCCGATGACACCGCCGCCGAGGGCGACGAGGAAGCTTTTGCGGTCAAGACCGGCACGCACCATCTCTCCGAGCACGGTCTCGCTGCAGGTGAGGGATTTTGAGGACTCGCCCGCGGGCACGGTGATGAGATGCGGTTCCTTCCCGGCGGCGCGGAGGCTTTCGAGCACTTTTTCAGCGTAGAGCGGGCCGACGTTCGAGTCCGTGACGACGGCGCACTTCACGCGGTCGGGCAGCTTCTTGTTCACCTCCTCGCCCATCGTCTTGAGCAGATCGCGTCCGACCTGCACGAGGTAACTGCGCGGGCCTAGGTTGACGAAGACGGGACGGGCTGGCTGGACGGGCGGAGGCATTGGAGAATGACGAAATCAGAATGTCGAAGGACGAAGGCCCGGGCAGGCCAGGACACGTTCGAGGACGTACTCTGCCGTCGGAAGGGAATCGAGGCAAATCGTTTGGAAGCAGCGTTCGCGGCGGAACCAGGTGATCTGGCGCTTGGCGTAGCGGCGCGTGGCCTGCTGGATGGCGGCGATGGTGTCAGCGAGCGAAGCACGGCCGGCCAGATGCTCGCGAACTTCACGGATGCCGATGGCCTTTTCCGCTGTGGGTGACATTTCGCCCAATCCGGCGACTTCGTCGATCAATCCGGCGGCGAACATGTCCAGCGTGCGCTGATTGATGCGCGCGTAGAGCGTCTCGCGGTCTTGTTCGAGGAGGATGCCGGTCACCTGTGGCTCGTTTTCGGCAAAGGAGCGCCGCAAAGCGGACTGCGGTCGGCCGGTGAGCAGGCAGATCTCGAGCGCGCGTTCGACATAGCGCGGATTGCGCAGGTTGACCGTGGTGGCGGCCTCGGGATCGCGCTGGAGCAGCCAGATCATCTTTTCACCGGTGCTGAGGTGCTTGAATTTCTCCCGCAGCGGCGGTGAGGCGGCGGGCAGGGGGGAGAGGCCGTGTGTGAGCGCCTTGAGATACAAACCTGAGCCGCCAACGACGATGGGCACACGGCCGCGCGCGGCGATTTCTTCGATCACCGGCACGGCGAGCGCATGGTAGCGCTGCGCGTCGCACGATTCAGTGAGCGGCAGCACGCCATAAAGATGATGCGGCAGCCGCGCACGGTCCGCGGCGGAGGGTTTCGCCGTGAGGATGTCCATGCCCGCGTAGAGCTGGAAGGCATCCGCGTTCACAATCTCGCCGCCCACCTCCTCCGCCAGGGCGAGGGCGAGGGCCGACTTGCCGGAAGCCGTGGGGCCGGTAATGAAGAACGTGGAGGTGGGGAGCATGGATCACTCTGGGGCTGGCATCATAGCCGCCCGTTCCGCCGACTCAAGCCGCGTGCCGTCACGCGATCCCGTGCCTGCATGGGCCGAAAAATGATCCAGAAAGGGCCAACAGTCCCCGGGTCTGAGCCTCTGGGGAGCGTTGCCGACTAGGACAGGAGGGCAAACCTCTGCGTTTGCCGAATTGGGCAAGGCAGATTCGAAGGGAGCGCGGACGCCCTCGTCCGCTTTCAGGAGCGGCGACGACTCGTCGCCATCCATGCAAAGCCGACGCATCGTCGGCTCTCCCCAAGGAGGGAAATGTTGCCGAATTCAGCAGGGCAAAGTCGAAGGGATCGCGGACACTCCTGTCCGCTGTTTGGGAACCACCTTAGCGCGCAGGAGTGCACGCGCCCCTCTCCTCATCTCCAACTCTTATGGTCTCCTTGTCTTATGGTCCTTGCCCTCCTTACCTCCGCAGCGCGTTGATCAGCTCATCCAGCTTGTTCGCGATCTGCTGCACCTCACTCTGCGTTGGCGGATCGCTCACCACGAGGTTGAGCAGACTCACCGCATTGCTGTTGCTGCTCGTGTTGCCGATCGCCGTGTCGAGCTGTGACTGCGTCACCTCGCCGGGCGGGCCTTGCGGTCCCGTGCCGCCGTCGCTGCCGTTCAAACCACGTGGGATGCCGAAGGTGAAACGCACGTTGTAGCCATCGAAGCTCGTGTTCACATAAGCCGCGTCGCCGGGATTGAGCGTTATCACGCCATCCACCAGCGCGTTGCCAAAGGGTGGTCCCTGCGGGCCTTGGGAGCCTTGCGGTCCTTCGTTGCCCTGCGGGATGCCGAAGTTCAGGCGCACGGCGCTGCCATCGAAGTTTGCCGAGACACTCGGCCAGCCCCCCGGCGGGAGTTGCGTCACGTTATCGACGACGAAGTTCGTGAAGGGCGGTCCTTGGGCACCATCGCTGCCATTGCTGCCGGGCGTGCCGGTTTCACCGCGAGGAATGCCGAAGAACAGCCGCACCGCGCTGCCGTCGAAGTTCGCCTGCACCGTCGCATTGTCGCCGGGGTTCAGGGTGGTCACGCCATCGACGACGAAGTTCGTGAACGGCGCTCCCTGTGCTCCGTCATTGCCCGGCGGGCCTTGCGGTCCGTCGCTGCCGTTCTGGCCTGCTGGTCCTGTCGGTCCGTCATTGCCTTGGGGAAGATCGAAGCTCAGATGCAGCACGTTCCCGCTCACACTCACCGTCACCGCTGCGGGTGATCCGGCAGGCAGCGTGTTCACCGCATCCACTTGCGCGGAAGTCACTCCGCTGACGGCGTCGATGAGGTCTTTGAGGCCGTTGAACTGGGTGCGCATCGGCGCGGATTCGAGCGGGGTGCCGTTGGCAGGGAAGGCGGGGTCGAAGGGCATGGCGTTTCAGAAGACTATGAGACTTGGAGACCGGGAGAAGAGGAGGAGGGGAGAATCCACCCAAACGGCCGACATCGGAGCTCGGCGTTCGCACCTCGGAGGTCGGACGTCCATGCCTGGCAGGTCGGAGCGCGAAGCTCAGAGGTCGGACTGCCGAGCTTTTCGGTCCGCTTTCCGAGCTTGGAGGTCGGAGCGCCGAGCTTTTCGCTCCGACATCGGTGCCCCAGGGGTCGGAACGCCGAGCTTTTTGCTCCGACGTCCGACCTCCGAGGTCGGAATTCCGACCTTTTTGCTCCGATGTCCGACCTTTTTGGTCGGATGTTTGAGCGTCAAGATGCTCATTTTCAATGAGATCACGGATTGGGCGGGGTCGGAGGCGTGCTGCCGCCACCGCCGCGTGGGAAGAAGCGCTTCAGGTTGTCCAGCACGGTGTTGGCACCGGGGACGTTGCGCTTGGCGGCCTGCTTGACGTTGTTGTAAAAGCTCAGGTAGGCTAGGTAGGTGTCCACCCCGGCTGCGGTCAGCGTGTCCTCCAGTCCTTCGCACAGGGCGCACATTTGCTGGTGCAGGTCGCGCAAAGCGGTGCGCAGGGCGCGGTCCTTGGCCACCTCGGTCATATCGACAAAATTGGGCACCATTTCGGGGTGCGCGGCCATTTCCTGGGAAAAGGCCTCGTCCATGCCGTCGCGGATGGCGCTCATCTTCGGAAGGGAGCTTTTCTCGTCGGCGGTGAGGTTGAGCAGGAAGGGCAGGAGGTCGGAGATTTCTCCGAGCTTGGTGAGGATGGTGGCCTTGTCGGCGGGGGCCAGCGTGGCTGAGATGCGGTTGTCCATGGTGGTGTGTGTGTTTGTGTTGGGTGCCACAAAACCATCCCAGGTGAGACCTGGCGTGTCCCACGCCAGATTGGAGTCCCAAGTAAGAGGCTGCGGCATGGGCGGCAGGATGCTCAAGTGACACGCGTCCCTCTACTACATAGGACGCTCATCATTGTTATGGATGAATGACCCATGATCTGCTAGGCGCGCGCGAGGGTTGAAAGCTGGGGCTTACGATCATCTTACAGGGATGGTCTTGTCAGATGGGGGGGGGGATTAGGTGAGATTTGATTTCATTCTTCCAATCGCGCTCCCGCATGAACGTCACGCTGCTCTCCCGTCTCCGTCGCGCCCGCTGGGTGCATGGTTTGCAACTTCTGGTCTTCACCTGCTGGGTGGCGAATCCCTTCCCCGGTGCGTTTTCCTACTGGACGGACACGAACGGGGACCGAGTGAAGGAGGAAGTCGCCAATCCACCCGAGGGGGACTCGTGGTTTGATCAGGATTCGGACGGTGATTCGCTCACCAATTCACAGGAGGCGGTGTTTGGTTCCGATCCCTACCAGATCGACGCGGATTTCGACGGGCTGACGGATCAAATCGAGCGGGATTACGCGGACCCGTCCGCGCCGTTTGATCCGTGGAACTGGGACAGCGACGGGGACGGCTATTCCGATCACGATGAGTTCTATCAACGTCTCTGGGGCTGGCAGCCGCAGATCAATTACCTGAACCTCACCCCCGGCGGCTTTTACAGCTATGCGGACGCGGACGGTGATGGCACGAAGAACCCGGAGGATTGGGATTTCAATGTGGACCGCGATAACGACGGCACGGTGAACTGGCAGGACGGATCACCCAGTTTCAACGGCGTGGGCGGCATGTACATGGATGATGCAAACAACGGCGTGTGGCAGGACCCGGGCGTGTGGATCGGCGGGAACTGGTATCCTTCCGGCACGGTGGACAGTGACATGGACGGCACACCGGATCATCTGGACGTGTATCCTTGGGGCAGCTTTTGGTACAACGGCACCGAATACGGCGGCTCGTGGCAGGACAGTGATTACGACAGCATCCCGGACGCGGCGGACGCCTGGCCGTATGATGCGAACAACGGCCAGTTTTACTACAATGGCTCCTGGTACTCCGGGTCGTGGCAGGACAGTGACAGTGACGGGATTCCCGATGTGGCGGACGGATGGCCTTATGATTCGAGCAACGGCGCGAATTACTATTACAACCCGACTTACGACTACAACGGCACCACCTACTACGGCTACTGGTCTGATTCCGACAATGATGGCGTGCCTGATCCGGCCGACTCGCATTCTTGGAACAACAGTCTTTGGACCGACTTCGACAACGACGGGCGCAACGCCGCCGAGGACAGCCACCCTCAGTATTCCTGGCTGTGGAGCGACTGGAACTTCAACTGGAGCAACAACGACAACGATGGCGATGAGGACGGCATTCCTGATGCGCGTGACAGCCATCCGCGTGAATCCTGGCGCTGGAATGACTGGAACAACGACGGCAGCAATGACGATCCCTCCAGCGACTTCGACGGCGACGGGCGCACGCTGGAAAACGATTCCCATCCTGCGAATGGCTCTTTGTGGAGCGACTGGAACTTCAATGGCACCAACAACGACGCGAACGGTGACGAGGATGCGCGGGAGGATGCGGAGGACAGCCATCCGCGTGATCCGAACCTGTGGAGCGACTGGAATGGCAACGGCACCAACAACGACAGTGATGGCGATGAGGACGGCACCGCCGACGCGGAGGACAGCCATCCGCGCTTCAACGGCCTGCGCAGTGATTGGAATGGCGACGGCGATGACAATGACGGCGACTGGGACGAGGACGGCATCGCCAACGGCAGTGATTCGCATCCGCGTGACGGTGGTGTGAGCAGTGATTTTGACGGCGACGGTCGCAACGAGGCCGATGACAGCCATCCTCAGAACAACAGCCTGTGGAGCGACTGGGATAGCAACGGCGTGAACAACGACGCCGATGGTGATGAGGACGGCTGGGGCGATGGCAGCGACAGCCACCCGCGCCAGAACCATCTGTGGAATGACTTCGACGGGGACGGTGTGAACCTCGACCACGACAGCGATCCGCAGAACAACAGCCTTTGGAGCGACTGGAATCACAACGGCACGAACAACGACGCCGATTGGGACGAGGACAACGTGCCGAATGAAAACGACAGCTCACCCTATGTGGCGCTGCTGTGGAGCGACTGGGATCAAAATGGCGTGAACAATGACAGCGATGGCGATGAGGACGGCGCTGCCGATGGTCTCGACAGCCATCCCCGCAACGCGGCGTTCTGGGGCGACTGGAACTATGATGGCCAAAACGATGGCCCGCAGGACAACTCCGACGGCGACGCGCGTGACAACGGCACGGACAGCGATCCGCTCAATGCCGCGCTGTGGAGCGACTGGAACCATGACGGGGACAACAACGACGCAGATGCCGATGAGGATGGCTACGTTAACGAGGACGACAGCCATCCGTTTGATCCCGCGCTGAGCACGGACTGGAACGGCGATGGCGACAACAACGAGGCGGACATGGACGAGGACGGCCGCATGAACGAGCACACGGCTGCTGATGGTTCCTTCGTGTCCAATCAAGACAGCCACCCGCATGACGCGGCGTTGTGGAGCGACTGGGACGGCAACGGCACGAACAACGACACCGATGGCGACGAGGACGGCGTGCTTGATGCCAATGACAGCCATCCTTTCCACGCGCACTTGTGGAGTGACTGGGACTTCAACCAGACGAACAACGACACCGACGGTGACGAGGACGGTGTCATCGACAGCCAGGACAGCGATCCGCGCAACAACGCGCTCAAGAGCGACTGGAACCACGACGGCGATGACAATGAGAGCGACTGGGATGAGGACGGCCACGACAACGGCAGTGACAGCCATCCTACTGATTCGGTGCTTTGGGCCGATTACGACGGCGACAACCGCAATTCCGAGGACGACAGCGATCCCGCCGATGGCTCGCTCTGGAGCGACTGGAATCATGACGGTGACAACCACGCCACCGATGGTGACGAGGACGGCCAGCCGGACTACGCCGACAGCGATCCGCGCAATCCCGACCTCTGGATCGACTGGAACCACGATGGCTACAACGACGGCAGCGAACCTGCGGACCGCGATGGCGACGGCCTCTTCGACAACGTGGACAACTATCCCGATGATCCCTACAACAACGCGGACAGTGACAGCGACGGCCTCACCGACTACGACGAGGTGATCCTGCACGGCACGGAGCGCTTCGATGTCGATAGCGATGATGACTTCCTCACGGATTACGAGGAGCTGCTTGTTTATCACACCAACCCGCTGGCGCAGAGGACCAATGCCTCTCAAAGCATTGTGGACGGCTACTTGTTCCGAGGTCAGGACAGCGATGGTGACGGACTGCCCGATCTGCTGGAAGATCACTATGGCCTGAACAAGAACGATTACAATGACGCCGCTGGCGATCTCGACGGCGATGGCGTGAGCAATTTGCAGGCGTATCAGGGCGGCTGGAGCCTGACCGTGTATCTGGACACGTTTGATGCGGACGGGGACCGCATCACGGACGCGGTAGAGGATCGCTGGGCGGCGGTGGCGGCGGGCAGTCTGGACAAGAACAACTTCGACGACGCGGTGGGGGATTTTGACGGCGATGGCGTGATGAACTTCGAGGAGATCAAGCTGGGCTTGAGCGTGACGCAGGCGGTGTCCACCCGCAGCGATGGCTTGAGCGACCTCCAAGTGCTGGCCTGGGCGCTGCAACTGGGGGATTACCGGCGGGAGGCGGATTACGTCCAGGCAGCATGGGAGCAGGTGCAGTTGCCTGATCATGCGCACCGCTATCTTTTGATGGTTGATTTTGGTCCCGGTGGCTCATGGGCCAGCACCTATTCCAATTGGTGCGCCGGGCTGGCCAACTTTGCCACGCAGTTCACGCCGCCGGTGCCGCAGCGCCTTCACGCCGCCGATGCGGACGGCGACGGCATGAGCAATGTGTGGGAGTACCGCCACCGTTTGAACCCGCGCAGCGTGCATGACGGCGGTTATGCGGACATGCTCTACACGCCGGAGAACCTCCCGGTGATGCAGAGCTTTGAGGCGTTCGCAGAGACCTGGACAGACTACCTCAGTGTGAACGAGGCCTATCAGTGGTACCAGCAGTCGTTCCAGCGTGAGGTGGCGGCGTGGGCGCTCATCGACCCGGACGGCGACACGCTTTCCAACCTGAAGGAATTCCAGCTCGGCACGAATCCGCGCATCGCCGACACGGACGGAGACGGGGCCAGCGACCTGGTGGAAATGCAGGCGGGCACCAATCCTACCCTAGCTGGCGGCGGCACCTTCACCGGCGGCAGCACGGGCGGAACCGGCGGCAGCGGCACCACGACTGGATCAGGGAGCAGCGGCAGTACGGCGGGCGGCGGATCAACGACGACAGGCGGCACGAGCACGGGCGGTGGATCAACGACAGGCGGCGGTACGAGTGGCGGCACACCACCAGACGCGGAAGCGGTGGTCGTCTCACGCGGTGCGCACGCGGGACTTGGGTCTGAAACGCGACAGTCTGTTCGACTCGAGCCTTTTGACACAACCGGGCTCCATCGTTACAGCCAGGAAGCCCAGGAGAACTATGATGAGGCCAAAGAGGACGCGGAGGAAATCACCGTGGACGAGCCTCCGCATGAGGTGGCGGTAAGGTGGGAGTTTTCTGTGGAAACAGGCATGGGAATGGAGCGCCGCGAGCACTTCGGCACCGAGGCCGAAGCGCAGGCGGCAAAAGATGCGCAAAGTCCTGAGGGCGGCAGCGATCCTCAAACCAACGACAAACCCTGGCAGTGGCGACTGATCGGCAAGAAGCAGACGAGCGACGGACCTGCGGAAGTGCGGCAAAACTACACAAGGAAATCTTGGGACGCGCCGCCGGAGGTGTTCAAGAGCGCCGATGAGCTCGAGGAGATGACGGCGGACGCGCCCGCGGGGTGGGCGGAGGAGATTTTGCAACCGCCCGGTAGCCCGCTGGGGCCTGAACAGTGGATGACACGCACGGAGAAAGAAACCAGCGCTCAAGGACGGTGGGTGACGACGGAGGAGGGCGGTGAAGGATCCGGCCCGCGCTTTCCAGAAGGCGCGGCGGTGGAAGTGCGGCTGAAACGCGTCGATGTGAGCGCGGAGGCCATGCAGCAGCGCGTGACGCGCACGTTCCTGCGCATCACGCAAACGGTGGATGACGATCCTGAGACGGAGGACGCTCCGCCCGTCGTGGCCCCGGTGACGCTGACCATCGAGCCGGGCCAGAAAGTCTCGACCACAGGCACCGGCCCCGGCGCGGCCAATGGCTGCGTGGTGCTGCTGGGCAGGCCGCCGGAGAACAAGACCGCCACGATGACCGACCAGCTCGTGCCTTTGCAGATGGTGTCGCGGGACAAATACTTCGCCGGTTCTCTGCAAATCCCCGCAGGCTGGGAGAAGCTGGGGCTGGAGTTCGGCACGGAGGGTGAAGACCTCGGCAAGCACGCCGGGTTCGATGGCATGGCACCGGAGCCGGGCAAGGAACCGGCGAAGGTGTTCAGCTCGCTGGAGGCGCTGCTCGAAGAAGGAGCGCTGGAGCAGCAGCCCATGGAGGGCGAGAACACGCAGGAGCAGAAGGTGTGGTTCGTGCGCGAAGGCGGCAGGCTCAACTGGTACACCTGCTTCAACAGCCTGGGGAACGTGCAGTTGAAGATCCACTTCAAAGACACCGTGGTCTGCACGCTCGAGCATGAGCTGAAGACGGACCAGAGCTTCGCCGGCTGGATCACCTATGTGGACCAGTGGGTGAAGGGCACGAGCTTCCAGTGGGACGTGCCGCTGGAAAACCTGCCGCTGCCCACGCAGACGCTCGCCTCCGTTATCGCCGCCGGTCCTGCGGCGGCAGATGCGGGCATGACGGCGCTGGCCGCAGGCAACGCGCTGCTCTCCGGCGCGGTGCTGACCACGGAGACGAACGTGCCGCTGGCACCGCAGAGCCTCGCCGTCACGCTCGGAGAACCTGTGGCCGACCTCAGCGAACTGGGCAATCTCAGCACCGTGCGCGTGCTGCCGCTGGAGACGCTGAACCTCCAGCCCGCGCTTACGCTTGATCCCAACACGGTGTACTGGCTCGCAGGGAACACGCTCACGCCGCTGACGGACGCGCAAGTGGAAGCACTGCTGCCGCAGGCGGGCAGCGTCACGCTCGGCGTTCCCATCGACTCCGGAGCCTCTGGCGCAGGGGCGAATCAAAACCAGAACCCGCCTGCGAACAACGGCGCTCCGTCCTCGAACGTCCCGGCAGACGATCTGGACAACATGACCCGTGCCTGCCTGATCCCGATTTTCCTGGTGATCTCGCAAGTCGAAGGAATGGAGGCGGTGACTCGCGGCGCTCTGGATGGTTTCAAGTCGGGCGTGGAGGACGACTATCAGATGCTGATGCTGCTCAAGAAAGGCTTGATCTTCGTGGGCGGGTTGACGGAGCAAGGCATGAGTGACATCGCCAGTTGGAAGACGGACCGCAAGAAACGCGCCACCGCCATCTTGGCCTTGGCCGGACACATCAGCGAGGAGTTCGTGTTCAAGCCCATCCGCGAGTTCCATCAAGAAATCTCCACCTGGGAGGGCTTCAAGCGGCGGGCCTTCATCACCATGCAGGCGGCCTATGAGCTGCAGAAGCAGTTCGTCAATGCCCATATCCAGGCCTTCACCGTCGCGAAGGACAACGCGCCGAAGCTCGTCGATGCCATGACCTCCTGGATGGATGATTTCAGCAACCGCATGCTCGTCCAGTCGGAGGGGACAGTTTTTGCGAACGCCGCGTGGAACAAGGACACGCTGGTCGGCGACTTCATGGAGCAGAACCGTTATGTGTGTTACACCTTCGGGCACACCTTTGGCTACATCGTCGAGCAGGTGCTTTCTGGAGTGGTGCAGGCGGGTGTGGGGAAGATTGCTTCAGTACTGGCGAAGGGCACGGCGAAGCTGGCGGGCAACGTGCTGAAGCGCAGCGCCTTCGCCGTGGCAGGGAAGATGCATGTGCTCAAGCAGTACCTCGCGGGCGTGTGGTCGCGCAGCGAGATGGGCTTTGTCCAAATCAGCATCGGCAACGCGGCCAAGCAGCCGGTCAATGCCACAGCCAAAAAGACGCTGGCGGAAGAGCTGGAGGAGCAGCTCGCCCGAGCAGCGGTGATCAATCGAGATGTCTTTAACACACGAAAAATCCTGGCGACCATCGCCGAGGGGGCGAACCTCAAACGCCTGGTGGCCACCCAAGCCGGTAAGGATGCCGTGTGGCAGCGGCTCTCACTGCTCACGCATCTGATGGGCGAACAGGCGGATGAAACATTGATGACCAACTTCCTCAAGGTCATGGACCAGAAGCTCATCTATGACATTGGCGGCCAGCCGGTGGACTGGGCGGATGATTTTTTGCGGGCCTTCAGAGGCACCCCCTCGTCGTTTGTGAACCGCGCACCGCTGGACTCATTCAGTGACAGCGCCAAGCTGCGTCTCAAGGAATTCCTGAGCGAGCCTTTCCCTGGCTATGCTTGGACGTTTGAGGATGAGATCACCGAAAACTGGAAGGAACCCATCGTGCGCGGCATCCTGGTGGAACTCGATCAGTTTTACAAAGGTGGTCTCAAGGCAGCAGGCTGGACGCATCTGCCGCAACGTGAGGCAGTGGATTTTCTCGATCCGACAGGCTTCATTGCGAAGCAGGTCAAGTCGCTCGGGACCGTGAACAGCGCCACACTTGAGAAGATGAAGACGGCACTGAAAGACCTTGCAGATTTTGCGCCTGGCAGTGGTCGAACAAAGTTGGTCCTTGAAATCCATCAAAAGCCGGGGATTGCTTCGCAAGTTGACGCACTGAGGAATACACTGGAAAGCTACTTAAATAGCGGAGTGCGCGCAAGTTTGCCCGAAGGCACCACCCTTAAAATTGAAGTCTTCGATTATGAGTTCATCCCCAAACCATAGCCACCAGTCCCACTTGTTTGGCTTTTTTGATGCACCATCAATTCCCGCCGCCCAGGTTTGGCTGGCTATCCATAGCTATATGGAGGAGATCGGTGTGGCGAAAACAGGCTATGACCTTTCCCCAGGTATTGGCAAGCGTCGCGGATATCGTGAGCGGTATCTTGATCGCAGGCTTATTGCAGCTGAAATTGCTGAGGAACTTTCAAAGGATGACAACAACGGCTACACCATTGATCACGGTGTTCGTGGCCAAGCCCTTCCACTTCAGCATTTTGTGCTTCGCCCGTCCCCAAACCAGCGAGTAGGATTTCAAATGCTGGATGTCAGAACGGGCACTTCAGAGGACACGATCCAAGATTGGACCCCCTTGGTTGAAAGGCTCACTGCACTGGGAAATCTCGTGTGGCTGGGTAACACATGCACTCCTTACATTGCATGGCAGAACTGTTCGATTCCTCAAACCTACGAAAAGCAGTACGGTAGCATCGTGGATTTCGAGACCTATGAGCTTCATGGCGATGTTACTCTGAATGTTCGACGCAATCCCGGCTCAAATCACATGCACGACGGAGTGATGACACGTGCGAATTCCGAACTGTGGCTTGGACCACAATTCTGGAACTTTGCGCCCTGCACCAAGGAAGAAGTACTGGCCGCTGATTTCTTCCTCGAGAAGCGCGACACGCTGCACTACCTCTACCTCAAGTCTTGGCCGCATCCCTTCACACGTCCTGATGGCGAGCAGGGCCGCGTGCAGCAGAAGCTCTGGCGTCTGCTCTACAAGCAGGACTGCGAATGGCCCCCCGGCTCCGGCGGCATCTCCGATGTCCCTGTCGGCGGTCCACCCGAACTGATGCCCTGAGTGGCATAGCTCGAATTCGCCAAGAACTGAACCAGCCAGGTTGCACATAGCGCTTGAGCGAGCGTCCTGAAATCAGCCGCAATGGCATGCAGGCTGATTTCCCCAAGGGTGGTACTGACAACCACGTGCACGCGTGTAGCACCCGGCATCGCGGTGGTGACGTGGTTGTCGCTCACGGCGTCAAGGCGGGAGGGTGAAGGTGCCGCCGCAGGCGTTGGCGATCTGATTGAGCAGTGAGGGCATGTCGGCGTTCTGCGCGGGCTGCTCGCCGATGCTGATGGTGTGGATGCGGGTCTTGTATTTTTCGTGGATGCGGCGTGCGAGGTCGAGCACCTGCGCGGGCGTGCCGTCGCTGGGGACGCCGTCGCTGAGGAAGTAGATGGCATCGAGGTTGCCGGCGGGTAGGACGCGGGAGAGAGCGTGGTTGAGCGCCTCGCACATGGGGGTGCCGCCGGAGGCCTGGATGCGCTCGATGAAACGGGTGGCCTGGCGGAGGTTGCGCTCGTCGTTTTTCTCGATGCCACGGGCGGGGAAGCATGAATCGACGCTTTCTCCGAAGGTGATGATGCCGTAGCGGACGCTGGCGGGTTTGTTCTGCATGGCGGTGAGAATGTTGGTCATCTGGGCCTTGAGCCTGCCGATGCGGTCGTCCGCGGTCATGCTGCCGCTGACATCGAGGATGAAGAGCGCTCCTTTGGCCCGGAATTCCATGCCGTAGAAGGTGGCCATGTTGGCCGCCGGGTCGTCATCAAGGGGCTTGAGAAGCTTCCGGGTCTTGAGGTAGTTCTCGTAATCGAGGGCGGTGAACCGCTTCCACGGAATGGAGGGGCCTTGGGCCGCGAGCCAGGTTTTCCATTTATCCGCTTCCTCGGCGAAGTCCTGGCCGGTGAGGCGGTAGAGGGAGCCTTGGGCGGTTTTGCCGATGGCGTCGTCGCCGAGATGGGGGAGGAGGGCCTCGAGGGCCTTCACATGCTGCATGCCGCCGAGCGCCTCGGCGGCGCAAGAACGCAGTACGTGGGCGTTGGCGGGGTCGAGGAGGGCGGCGACGCGGGTGACAACGGTCTCCGGATTGTCAGGGAAGGCTCCGAGCGCTTTGGCGGCGAGAGCGATGCGCGTCGGGTCGCGGACTTCGGCAAGCGGGCCTTTGACCTGGGTGAGGATGCCCCAGAAAAATGCGCGTGCCTCCAGCAGGCCGAGGCTGGCGAAGAACTGCAACTCGTCATCATCGCAGTTCGGGTGTTTGGCGAGCCAGCCGGCCAATTGCGTGCGCGTCCCGCCCGGAGGCCAGTTGGCGACGATTTCCGCAAGGCGGAGCTTGATGCCAAGACCGACGCGTTTGTCGCCGATGATGGAGAGCACGGCGTCGGCGGCGAGTTTGTGGTCGTGCAGGTCTTTGAGCGCGGCGAGCGCATCCTGATTGCCCGCACGGACGTTTTTGACGACGCTTTTCAGCAGGGCCTCGGACTCATCGGCAGCCGGCAATGCCACGACGGGCAGCATTGCCAGCAGGATGAGATGGCGGACGCTGCGCATGGATGATGGGCTTATTTGGCCCCGGTGGCAGGCTTGGCCGCTTTCTCCTTCAGTTCGTCGAGCAATGTCGCTTTGTAGCCGGAGCAGCGATAGACTTCCTTGCCGTCGGCATCCACGAGGATGATGGTGGGGAAGCCGTTGACTCCGAATTTGCTCTTGAGGGCGTCATTTTGCTCCTTGGTTTTCTTGGGCAGGTTTTTTCCGTGAGGAAAGTCGAGCTCGACCAGGATCAGGTTTTCCTTGGCAAACTTTTTGAAGGCAGATTTTGAAAACACCTCGTCATCCAGCTTGACGCACCAGCCGCACCAATCCGAGCCCGTGAAGTCAAGCAACACCAGTTTTTGCTCTTCTTTCGCCTTGGCGAGCGACTTTTCGTAATTGTCGTCCCAGCCGGTCTTGGCCAGGGTGGCGGTGGTGGTGATGAGGAGGGAGAGGGCGGCTGTGACGAGTGTTTTCATGGGATTGCAAGGTTGTTGAGGCGTGCGAAGGCAGGGTAGGGGAATTGCTTTTCCGAGCCAAGCCTAAAGTGCACTCGGTCGAAGCCTGCCGCCGCGCTGTGGCGGCATCTTTCGCAAACTTTGGAAATAATCTTTGACAGAAATGCCCCCCGTCCTACTGTCGCGACACTTTTTCGGTAAAAGGCCGGGGCGTATTGTCTCTTGACGCCAGTTCAAGGGATTCATGTGTCCCGGTTTTCTTGTCGAAAGAGGAGGAGGTCTCTCAGCAGGCCGCCGCCAGACATTGCTGTTGTAGCTCAGTGGTAGAGCACGTCCTTGGTAAGGACGAGGTCGTGGGTTCAAGTCCCATCAACAGCTCCAGTTCCGGCAGCGTCATTTGAGGGGTCTTCGAAACACGACAAACGAACACAGTCCCCAAGCGCACCCCCTCACCTAAACCTACTCCATGGCTAAAGAAGCATTCCAACGCAACAAGCCGCACGTTAACATCGGCACCATCGGCCACGTTGACCACGGCAAGACCACCCTGACCGCCGCCATCACCACCGTCCTTGCCAAGAAGGGCATGGCCCAGGCTCGTGCTTATGATCAGATCGACGCAGCTCCTGAAGAAAAGGAACGCGGCATCACGATCAACACCGCCCACGTGGAGTATGAAACCGAGAAGCGCCACTACGCGCACGTCGATTGCCCCGGCCACGCCGACTACGTGAAGAACATGATCACCGGCGCCGCCCAGATGGACGGTGCGATCCTCGTCGTGTCCGCCGCTGACGGCCCGATGCCCCAGACTCGTGAGCACATCCTGCTCGCCCGTCAGGTAGGTGTGCCCGCCCTCGTGGTCTTCATGAACAAGGTGGACATGGTGGACGACGCCGAACTCCTCGACCTCGTCGAGATGGAAGTGCGCGACCTTCTTTCCAAGTATGACTTCCCGGGTGATGAAATCCCGATCGTCAAGGGTTCCGCCCTGAAGGCGATGGAAGGCGACGCCACTCACGAAGCCAACATCCTCAAGCTCATGGAAGCCGTGGACAGCTACATCCCGCTGCCCGAGCGTCCGATCGACAAGGACTTCCTCATGCCTGTGGAAGACGTGTTCGCCATCGAAGGTCGTGGTACCGTCTGCACCGGCCGTGTCGAGCGTGGTATCATCAAGAAGATGTCCGAAGTCGAGATCGTTGGCATCCGTCCGACCGTCAAGACCACCGTCACGGACATCGAAATGTTCCGCAAGCTGCTCGACGAAGGTCGTGCCGGCGACAACGTGGGTCTCCTCCTGCGCGGCACCAAGAAGAATGAAATCGAGCGCGGCCAGGTCATCGCCAAGCCCGGTTCCGTGACTCCTCACAAGAAGTTCAAGGCCGAGGTCTACGTCCTCTCCAAGGACGAAGGCGGCCGTCACACGCCGTTCTTCAACAACTACCGTCCGCAGTTCTACTTCCGCACGACGGACGTGACCGGCTCCGTGACCCTTCCTGAAGGTGTCGAAATGGTGATGCCTGGTGACAACGTCTCCATCACCGTGGAGTTGATCACCCCGATCGCCATGGAGAAGACCATCCGCTTCGCCATCCGCGAAGGCGGCAAGACCGTCGGTGCCGGCCGTGTGGCTGACATCCTCGACTAAGCCAGCTTGTTCGTTTGTCTCGAACCCCGCCGGGTCTGGCGCTTCAGACCCGGTGGTGGTTTCGTCTCCGGCAAGGAGAAGAAACGAGGCGGCGGACTTGCCAAACAGTCATCCATCCGTTATCAATCCCGCGAAGCGTTCTCGCTCACACAGGTCAGTAGCTCAATTGGTAGAGTAGCGGTCTCCAAAACCGTCGGTTGGGGGTTCGAGTCCCTCCTGGCCTGCCAGCGAATAGCCCGGGATAATCCGCAGAATACGAAACGCTTCACATGAGCCGCATCCGCAAATACATCAGCGAAGTCTATCTCGAACTCAAGAAAGCCACATGGCCTTGGGATCCAAAGGAGAAGGGCTTTGCCAAATACCGCGAGCTGAATGAATCCACAGTGGTGGTCTTCATCGCCATGATCCTGCTCGGAGCCTTCGTGGCCGCTTTCGATGTCAGCTTCAAGTGGGCCTTTGAGGCCGCTCAGAAGCTCGGCATGTAATTTCCCTTTCCATCCTTTCCCCACCCTTCCGCCCTATGGGAGCCATCCCCGCACCCCGCGACCAGTGGTTTGTCATCCACGTCCGTTCCGGCCTTGAACAAAAGGTTCGTGACAGCATGCTCCGCCGCATTGAGAAGGAGGAGATGGGCGACTATGTTTACCAAGTGCTGGTGCCCATGGAGCGCGTTGCCGAGGTGAAAAAAGGCAAGCGCAGCGAGAGCAACCGCAAGTTCTTCCCCGGCTACGTCATTGCCAACTGCCACCTGCTCGACGAGCACAACCGGCTCGTTGACCGCACCTGGTATTTCGTGAAGGAAACCGACGGCGTTCTCAACTTCGCCGGCACGAAGGACCATCCGATCCCCATGCGTGCCAAGGAAGTCGAGGCCATGCTGGCCCAAGTCCGCGACAAGGACGATGGAGCCGTGCCGAAGATCGCCTTCAACCTCGGCGACACCGTGCGCGTGGCCGATGGCCCCTTCGAAAGCCAGACCGGCACCGTGGAGGAAATCGACCCCGACCGCGGCTTGCTTCGCGTGTCCGTGAACATCTTTGGACGCTCCACGCCGGTCGATCTCGAATACTGGCAGGTTGAGAAAGCCTAAACCCGCCCGGCTAACCCCATTTCCAACTCAAGCAACGCAAGAAAAAACACACCATGGCCAAGGAAATCGTCAAACAAATCAAGCTTCAGATCAAGGCTGGCGCCGCCAACCCCGCACCGCCCATCGGCCCCGCGCTCGGTCAGGCAGGTGTGAACATCATGGCCTTCTGCAAAGAGTTCAACGCTGCCACCCAGAAGGCCGGCGGAGACGTGCTGCCCACGGTCATCACCGTTTACAAGGACAAGTCCTTCACCTTCATCACGAAGCAGCCCCCGGCCTCGAACCTTCTCAAGAAGGTCGCGAACCTCGCCTCCGGCTCCGGCGAGCCGAACAAGAAAAAAGTTGCCAAGATCAGCAAGGCCCAGCTTTTGGAAGCCACCAAGGCCAAGCTTGCCGACCTGAACACGAGCGACCTTGAGCGCGCCTCACGCATCATGGCCGGCACCGCCCGCCAGATGGGCATCGAAATCATCGACTAATCCCCCCGAACCCCAAGCAGGAGAACGCCACCGTTCGCCACCACTGCACACCCACCATGCAAAAGAGAAGCAAACGCTACAAGAAAGCCGCCGAGATGGTCCCGGCAGGAAAATCGTTCTCGCTTGAAGAAGCGGCCGATCTCCTGCGCAAACTCCCAGGCACGAAGTTCAACCAGACCGTCACCCTGTCCTTCCGCATGGGTGTGGACCCGAAGAAGAGCGACCAGATGGTCCGCGGCACCTGCCCGCTGCCCCACGGCTCCGGCAAGACCGTGCGTGTGGCCGTCTTCGCGCAAGGTGGCGCGGCTGATGCCGCCAAAGCCGCCGGTGCTGACATTGTCGGCAACGACGACCTCATCGCGAAGGTGAAAGAAGGTTTCCTCGACTTCGACGTCGCCATCGCCACCCCGGCCGCGATGAATGAAGTCCGCAAGCTCGGCAAGCAGCTTGGTCCCCGTGGTCTGATGCCCAATCCGCGAACCGGCACCGTCACAGACGACACCGCCGCCGCCGTGAAGGCCGTCAAGGCCGGTCGTGCCGACTTCAAGCTCGACAAGAATGGCAACATCGCCGCCTCCGTCGGAAAAGCCTCCTTCGAGCCGAAGCAGCTCGCTGAAAACGCCCAGAGCTTCATTGAGGCCGTCGTGCGTGCCAAGCCCGCCTCCGCCCGCGGCCGCTACGTCGAAACCATCACGCTGGCCGCGACCATGTCGCCCGCGCTGCGCATCGACGTGTCGAAATACATCAAACTCTAACCCCTCGCAGCACTGAATCATGAAAGCCGAAAAGACATTGCTCATCGATGACCTGCTGAAACGGGTCAACGCGTCTCCTTTCCTCCTCGTCGTCGATTACACCGGCCTCACCGTCGATAAATTCGCCGAGCTTCGCAAGCGCCTCAGCGCCGTCAGCGCCGAGATCCACGTCTTCAAGAACAACCTGGTCAGGAAGGCGGCCGAGAAGGCCGGCTATCCAGGCGAACTGGGTGATCATCTCAGCGGCCAGAGCGCCTTTGTCACGGGGGTGAAGGAAATTTTCGCAACGGCAAAGATCCTCAAGAACTTCGCCGCCGAGTTTGAGAAGCCGGTGATGAAGGTTGGCGTGCTCGATGGCAAGCTCCTCGACGTGGCAACCATCAAGGCCCTCGCCGACCTGCCCTCCCGCGAAATTCTCTACTCCCAGCTCCTCGGCGTTCTCCAGGCTCCTGGTTCCGCACTCGCCCGCGCCCTCAAGGCCAAGGCGGAGAAGGACGGTGCTCCCGCCGACGCCCCTGCTGCCTGATTCACCTCGTATTAAACCCAATTTGACCAGATGGCCCTTCACACGGCCTGAACACACAAACACCCAATGGTTCCTTGCCGGAGCAAAAGCTTTTGCTCTTAAACCATCCGAGGCTTCGGAAAGCGGCGATACCGACACACTAACATGGCTGACCTGAACAAAATCGTTGAAGAACTGAGCGGCTTGACCGTCCTCGAAGTCTCTGAACTCGTCAAAACCCTCGAAACCAAGTGGGGCGTGAGCGCTGCTGCTCCTGTTGCCGCCGCTGGTGGCGCTGGTGGCGGTGCCGCAGCACCTGCCGCAGAAGAGAAGACCGAGTTTGACGTGATCCTCGTCGATGGTGGCGCGAACAAGATCGCCGTCATCAAGGAAGTCCGCAACGTCGTCGCCGGACTCGGCCTCGCCGAAGCCAAAGCACTCGTCGAAAAGGGCGGTGCCAAGCTGAAGGAAGGCGTGAAGAAGGAAGAGGCGGAAGAAGTGAAGAAGAAGCTGGAAGCCGCCGGCGCCAAGGTCGAGATCAAGTAATCTCCTCAGTTCCTCCTGGTTCTTTGCCGCGTGGCGCGGCTCGCAATAGCAGCGCCACGCGGTCCGGAGCCTCAAAAGTTAGTTTTTTTCAATCCCCCGTTCGTTCGTTCCATCGCATGCCCGCACTCGTCCGTGAACCCCAGAACCTCCGAGGCCATGGTCTCGGTTCCGGGGCTGCTCGCGGAGTATTGGAGGCTGCTTTCCATTTTCATGGCCTGAGATCTGGCTCCCGCCCGGTCTCCGGCTGCTTCGTTTTCGCGCTCAAAGCGGCCGATCACGGGCTTTCGCCCCTGATCGACTGAGTTGAGCGCATGCGGAGTCTCCCGGCTCCGTGTCCGTGCCCCCGCCATCGCCCCCAAACCGTCCTCACCACTGCCTTATGTCCCAGCGCACCAACTTTGGCAAAATCCACGAAGTCGCCGAGCCGCCAAACCTCATCGAGATCCAGCTCCGCTCCTACGAGGAGTTTCTCCAGAAGAACATCACTCCCTCAAAGCGCAAGGACGTCGGCCTGCAGGCCGTGTTTCGCGAGGTTTTCCCGATCACCAGCTACGACGAGAAGATGACTCTCGATTTCGTCATGTACGAGATCGGTGATCCAAAGCTTAACTCGCTGGAGGCCATTCATGACGCGGAGACCTACTCCGCGCCGCTTTACGTCACCTATGAGCTCAAGGACGAGCAGGGCGCGAAGCAGGAGCGTGTTTACATGGGTGAAATTCCGCTCATGACCGTGCGCGGCACCTTTGTCATCAATGGCGCCGAGCGTGTTGTTGTCTCGCAGCTTCATCGCTCCCCGGGCATCTGCTTTGAGACCACCCAGCACCTCAACGGCCGCTGGTTGCACGGCTTCCGCATCATCCCTGACCGCGGCACTTGGCTGGAAGTGCAGTTCGACACGAACGACCTGCTTTACGTCTATCTCGACCGCCGCCGCCGCCGCCGCAAATTCCTCGCCACCACGCTCCTGCGCGTGATCGGTTTCCCCACGGATGAGGACATCCTCAAGCTCTTCTACGAAATCCAGGACCTGAAGCTCAAGGACGGCCTTTCCGAAGAAGAACTCGCCAGCAAGATCCTCTTCAAGGACATCCTCGACGGCGAGCTTATCGTCGCCCGTGCCTACGAGCCCCTTACCCAGGGCGTGGTGCGCCAGCTCATCCAGCTCGGCCACAAGTCCATCAAGGTTGTCACCGCCTCGCCGGACGACCTGCTCGTCACTTCCCTGCGCAAGGACACCGCGAAGGACGAGGACGAGGCTCTCAAGGAAATCTACCGCCGTCTGCGTCCGGGCGATCCGCCCACCACGCCGAATGCCCGCGCCCTCGTGAAGCGCCTGTTCTTCGATCCGAAGCGCTACGACCTCACCCGCGTCGGCCGCTACAAGATCAATCAGAAGCTTGGTCTCAAGGTGGACACCGAGATGCGCATTCTCACCGCCGAGGACGTCGTTTCCGCGCTTCGTTACCTGTTCCAGCTCCGTGAGGGCCAGGGCATCCTCGATGACATCGACCATCTTGGTTCCCGCCGTGTCCGTGCCGTTGGCGAACTCCTCGCCAACCAGTGCCGCGTCGGCCTCAGCCGCACCGAGCGTCTCGTCAAGGAGCGCATGACCCTGTTCGACGTGAACATGGACACCATGACGCCCGCCAAGCTCGTCAATCCGAAGGCGCTCTCCGCCGTCGTGCGCGACTTCTTCGGCCGCAGCCAGCTCTCCCAGTTCATGGACCAGATCAATCCGCTGGCCGAACTGACCCACAAACGTCGTCTCTCCGCTCTTGGGCCAGGCGGTCTCAACCGTGACCGCGCAGGCTTCGAAGTGCGTGACGTCCATCCGTCCCACTACGGACGCATCTGCCCGATTGAGACCCCGGAAGGTCCGAACATCGGCCTGATCAACTCCCTCGGTTCCTACGCCCGCATCAACGAGTTCGGCTTCATCGAGACGCCGTATCGTCCGGTGAAGGATTCTGTCGTCGCGGACAAGATCGAATACCTGACTGCCGACCAGGAGGAGAACCACTACATCGCGCAGTCCAACAATCCGATTGACGAAAAAGGCCGCTTCAAGGGCAGCAAGGTCACGGTGCGTTATCGTGGCGACTTCATCGAAGTCGAGCCCTCGAAGGTCACGCTCATGGACGTGTCGCCGAAGCAGCTCGTCTCCGTCGCCGCGGCTCTTATTCCGTTCCTTGAGCACGATGACGCCAACCGCGCCTTGATGGGCTCGAACATGCAGCGCCAGGGCGTGCCTCTCCTTGAAGGCGAGTCTCCGCTCGTCGGTACCGGCATGGAAGGCAAGGCCGCGCGCGATTCGCGCTCCGTCATCGTCGCCGACGCCAACGGAACCGTCGCCGCCGCGACCGCTGATGTGATCATCGTCACCAAGGACGGCCATCTGCCCGTCAAAGACGAAAAATTCCTCGAAAACCCGCTCAAGTCGGTCACGACCGACGAGGACAAGGGAGTCTTCGTTTATCCGCTGCGCAAGTTTGGCCGCAGCAACGCCGGCACCTGCATCAACCAGCAGCCGCTGGTGAAGCGCGGCCAGAAGGTGAAGAAAGGCGACGTGATCGCCGACGGTCCATGCACGGACCAGGGTGAGCTTGCCATCGGCAAGAACATGCTCGTCGCGTTCATGCCTTGGAACGGCTACAACTTCGAGGACGCCATCACCATCAGCCGTCGTGTGGTGAAGGAGGACATCTACACGTCCATCCACATCGAGGACTTCGAAGTCATCGCCCGTGACACCAAGCTCGGGCCTGAAGAAATCACGCGTGACATCCCGAACGTCGGCGATGAGGCGCTGAAGAACCTCGACGCCCAGGGCGTCGTGCGCATCGGTGCGGAAGTGAAGCCCGGGGACATCCTCGTCGGCAAGATCACCCCGAAATCCGAGACCGAACTCGCTCCTGAAGAACGCCTCCTGCGCGCCATCTTCGGTGAGAAGGCCGCGGATGTGAAGGACACCTCCCTTCGCGTGCCCTCCGGCTGCACGGGCATCATCATGGATGTCCGCATCGCCCAGCGCGGCGCTGGCGCCGACAACGAGAAGGAGAAGCTCTCGCCTTCCGAGTACAAGAAGCAGATCAAGCAGATCGAAGAAGACTATCGCGCCAAGAAGGAAGACCTGACCGAGCAGCTCACCGAGCGCCTTTCGGACATCCTTCTCAACGAGAAAATCCCGCTCGACATCGTGAACGGCCAGACCGGCGAGCCGCTGGTCGCCGCGAACAAGAAGATCACCAAGACGATGCTGCGCCACGTGGCCGAAAGCTACGACACCATCGAGATCGACCCGAGCCCGATCCGCAACAAGATCTTCGACATCATCCAGAGCTTCGAGCAGAAGTTCTCCGACGCCGACATGGAGCGTGAGCGCAATCTCGACAAGATCGAGAGCAGCGAGGACACCGCCGACACCGGCGTGGTCAAGCAGGTGCGCGTGTTCCTCGCCAGCAAGCGCAAGCTTTCCGTCGGTGACAAGATGGCCGGCCGCCACGGCAACAAGGGCATCGTCGCCAACATCGTGCCGGAGGAGGACATGCCGTTCCTCGAGAACGGATGCCCGGTGGACATCGTGCTCAACCCGCTGGGCGTGCCTTCGCGCATGAACGTGGGACAGGTGCTCGAAACCCACCTCGGCCTCGCCGCCAAGGCGCTGGGTCTGAAGATCGCCACGCCGGTCTTCGACGGTATCCCAGAATCGAAGATCATGGAGTACATCAAGGAGGCCAAGAAGGTCCCCGGATACGAGTGGATGGGCCTCAACGGCAAGTCGAAGCTCTTCGACGGCCGCACGGGCGAAGCCTTCAACCTCGACGTCGTCGTCGGTTACATCTACATGCTGAAGCTCGGACACCTTGTCGCCGACAAGATACATGCCCGTGCCGTCGGACCTTACTCGCTCGTCACGCAGCAGCCTCTGGGCGGCAAGGCCCAGTATGGCGGCCAGCGTTTCGGTGAAATGGAGGTGTGGGCGCTCGAAGCCTACGGCGCGGCTTACACGCTGCAGGAGCTCCTCACCGTCAAATCCGACGACGTGCAGGGCCGCACGCGCATCTATGAGCAGATTGTCAAAGGCGACCACGCCCTTGAGGCGGGCACGCCGGAGTCCTTCAACGTGCTCATCAAGGAAATGCAGTCCCTGGGTCTCGATGTGAAGGTTCACAAGCGTTCCCAGGCCAATGCCGACGCCGAGGCTCTCGAAAGCTTTGCCACCGCGGCGGGCGCATAACCCGTCTTCCCCAGAAACCAAAACCCAACAACGCATCTTCCACCCATCATGAATGCTGACGCGAGCTTGAAAGAAATCTTCGGGGAACAACACAGCGGCGAGGAGTTCGACTATGTGTCGATCTGCATCGCCTCGGCGGACCGTGTCCGCTCCTGGTCCTCCGGCGAGGTCAAGAACCCGGAAACCATCAACTACCGCACCTTCAAGCCGGAAAAAGGCGGCTTGTTCTGCGAGCGCATCTTTGGTCCGACCCGCGACTGGGAATGCGCGTGCGGCAAGTACAAGCGCATCAAGCACAAGGGCGTCGTCTGCGACCGCTGCGGCGTCGAAGTGACCCTTTCCCGCGTGCGCCGCGAGCGCATGGGCCACATCGAGCTCGCCGTGCCGGTGACGCACATCTGGTTCTACAAGTGCATGCCTTCCCGCATCGGCCTCATGCTCGACATGACCGCCCGCTCGCTGGAGCGTGTGATCTACTACGAGGACTACATGGTCGTCGATCCGGGCAGCACCCCGCTGCAGCGCGGCCAGCTTCTCACCGAAGTGGACCTTCGTGAGGCTGAGGAACAATACGGCGCCGATGCCTTCAAGGTCGGCATGGGGGCCCAGGCCATCCGCGACATCTTCTCCCAGATCAACCTCGCCGAGGTCATCAAGGAGCTTGAGGAGGCGATGACCAAGACCCGCTCCAAGCAGATCCGCAAGAAGCTCGCCAAGCGTTTGAAGCTCTGCCAGGGCTTCGCCGAAAGCCACAGCCGCCCGGAATGGATGATCCTCGAAGTGCTGCCGGTCATCCCGCCGGATCTTCGTCCGCTTGTTCCTCTCGAAGGCGGCCGTTTCGCCACCTCCGATCTGAACGACCTCTATCGTCGCGTCATCAACCGCAACAACCGTCTCAAAAACCTCCTCCAGCTCCGCACGCCGGATGTCATCATCCGCAACGAGAAGCGCATGCTGCAGGAAGCCGTGGACGCGCTGTTCGACAACGGCCGCCATGGCCGCCCGGTCACCGGCGCGGGTAATCGTCCGCTCAAGTCCATGTCCGACATGCTCAAGGGCAAGTCGGGCCGCTTCCGCCAGAACCTCCTCGGCAAGCGCGTAGACTACTCCGGCCGTTCTGTCATCGTCATCGGCCCTGATCTCGCGCTCAACCAGTGCGGCCTGCCGAAGAAGATGGCGCTCGTCCTGTTCGAGCCCTTCATCATCCGCCGCCTGAAGGAGATGGGCCTCGTGCACACCGTCCGCAGCGCGAAGAAGATGATCGAACGCCGCACACCCGAGGTGTGGGACATCCTCGATGAAGTCACCAAGGGCCACCCGGTGCTCCTCAACCGCGCGCCGACGCTTCACCGCCTTTCGATCCAGGCTTTCGAACCGAAGCTCATCGAAGGCGAGGCCATTCGCGTGCATCCGCTCGTCTGCACGGCCTACAACGCCGACTTCGATGGTGACCAGATGGCCGTTCACGTCCCGCTTTCCATCGAAGCGCAGATGGAGGCCCGCCTGCTCATGCTCGCGCCGAACAATCTGTTCTCTCCTGCCTCCGGCAAGCCGGTGCTGAATCCCAGCCAGGACATTCCTCTCGGCTGCTACTTCCTCACCTACCTGCGTGAGTTCCCGAACCACGACGCCAAGACGAAGAAGGGCGATGTCGAAGGCCGCATGCCGATCTTCAACAGCGCCTCTGAAATCGAGTTTGGCATCTCCGAGGGCGGTCTTAACGTCAACGACAAGATCCGTTTCCGCAATCCGGACCACGGCCTGCCGAAGCGTCCGTATGGCGATCCTTCCAAGGCGGTGATCGAAACCACCGCCGGTCGTGTGCTCTTCAACGAAGTCTGGCCGGAAGGTCTCGGCTTCATCAACACCACCGTCGGCAAGAAGCAGCTTTCAGACATCATCTGGCGTTGCTTCCAGACCGTCGGCCAGAAGGAGACGGTCGCCGCGCTCGACCGCCTCAAGCAGCTCGGCTTCCGCGAAGCCACCCGCTCCGGCTGCTCCATCGGCATCACCGACATGGTCATCCCGGAGGCCAAGAAGGTCGGCGTCGAGAAGGCCTACAAGGAGATCGAGGAAGTCGATAAGCAGCACCGCCGCGGCATCATCACCCAGGGCGAGCGCTACCAGAAGATCATCGACATCTGGACCCAGGTCGGCGAGCAGGTCACGAACGAGCTATTCCGTACCATCGAGCACAACGACGGCAAGAAGCACCACAACCCGCTCTACGTCATGGTCACTTCCGGTGCCCGTGGCAACCGCACGCAGATCAAGCAGCTCGCCGGCATGCGCGGCCTCATGGCCAAGCCCTCCGGTGAGATCATCGAGCGTCCGATCATCTCGAACTTCCGCGAAGGCCTCACCGTGCTGGAATACTTCATCTCCACGCACGGCGCCCGCAAAGGTCTCGCCGACACCGCCCTCAAGACCGCTGACTCCGGCTACATGACCCGCAAGCTTGTGGACGTGTCCCAGGACGTCATCGTTACCGAGGAGGACTGCGGCACTGTCAACGGCATCACCCTCGCCTCCATTTACCAGGGCGACGAGGAGATCGTGGACCTCAAGACCCGCGTCTATGGCCGCACGAGCTGCGAGACCGTTCACGATCCCGTGGACAAGAGCACCATCATCAAGGCCGGCCAGCTCGTCACCGAGAAGGAGGCGAACCACCTCACGAAGATCGGTGTCGAGAAGCTCAAGATTCGCTCCGTGCTCACTTGCGAAAGCAAGCGCGGCTGCTGCGCGAAGTGCTACGGCCTGCATCTCGGCACGCAGAAGCTTGCCAAGATCGGCGAGGCCGTCGGCATCGTCGCCGCGCAGTCCATCGGCGAGCCCGGCACGCAGCTCACCATGCGCACCTTCCACACCGGTGGTGCAGCCATGAGCGCCTTCAAGCAGCCCTTCATCGTCACCAAGAACGCCGGCACCCTCCGCATCGTCGAGACCCGCACCGTGCAGACCGTCGAAGGAAACTGGATCGCCCTCACCAAAAACGGCATACTCTCCATCCACGATGACGACGGCCGCGAACTGGAGAGCCACAAGCTCGTGCTCGGCGCCGTCATCGCCAAGCCCGAGGGCTCCCACGTCAAGAAAGGCGAGCAGATCGTCACCTGGGACCCCTACAACATGCCGATCATCACCGAGAAGGCCGGCAAGCTGGAGTTCCGCGACATGATCTCCGGCATCACCATCACCAAGGAGAAAAACGAGTCCACCGGCAACGAGGAGACCGTCGTCATCGAGCACAAGGAAGACCTCCACCCGCAGGTGGTCGTCACCGACCCGAAGACGCACGAGGTTCTCGCCAGCTACACCATTCCCGCCGGCGCCCACCTTGCCGTGAAAAACAACGAGAAGGTCGAGGCCGGCACCACCATCGCCAAGACCCCGCGCAAGGCCTCCAAGACCAAGGATATCACCGGCGGTCTGCCGCGTGTGGCCGAGCTTTTCGAAGCCCGCAAGCCCAAGGACGCCTGCGAAATCGCCCGCATCGACGGCACCGTCGAGATCGGCGGCCTCGTCCGCGGCAAGCGCCGCGTCATCGTCACCGATCCGAAGACCGGCCAGCAGGAGGAGCATCTCATCCCCCGCAGCAAGCACATCCTGCTCTTCAACGGCGACCACGTCTCCAAGGGCGACCAGATCACCGACGGCCCTGTCGTTCCGCATGATCTTCTCGAAATCCTCGGCCCGCAGGCCCTTCGCGAGCACCTCGTCAACGAAGTCCAGGAAGTGTACCGCGCCCAGGGTGTGGAGATCAACGACAAGCACGTCGAGATCATCATCCGCCAGATGCTCCGCAAGGTGAAGATCACCGATCCGGGCGACACCGACTTCCTCTGGGGCGATCAGATCGACCGCACCGAGTTCGAGAAGGAAAACGCCCGCGTCTCCGAGGAGGGCGGCAAGCCCGCCGAGGCCGAGCCGGTTCTTCTTGGCATCACCAAGGCCTCCATCGAGACCGAATCCTTCATCTCCGCCGCCTCCTTCCAGGACACCACCCGTGTGCTCACGGAAGCTGCGACCCTCGCGAAGAACGACCTTCTCCGCGGCTTCAAGGAAAACGTCATCATGGGCCACCTCATCCCCGCCGGCACCGGCTTCATTGCCAACCGCAACTTCGACATCCACGAGACGGAGAATCCGCAGCTTCCCGCCGTGGACGAAGAAGCCGCCTAAGCCCGCCCGCGCGAGATCCCTCACACCGCCTCCCTCGGTTCACACCGGTGGAGGCGGTTTTGTTTTCCGCCCACCGCCTCGCCAAAATCCTCCTGGTTCAGCCCCTGCTCGTTGCGCACCTGGTTCACCAGCCGGCCGAAAAGCCTTTCATAGAACTCCATCTCGGCGCGCAACTCTGCCAGAAAAGCCGGTGAAGCCTTGCTCATGGTGGGCGAAAAGTGGGTTGGCTGGACCCGGGTGATCGTGCACTCCAGTGAACAATCACCCTAAGGCTAACCAAAAACGCCCTTGCAAATCAAGCTTAATTTAGCCTGCTCGCGGCCCGAATCACCTGCCACAGCGCCTTCAACAACGCGCTCTTTGAGGTCGAGCAGACCCGTCCTTGAGCTTAAAGACACCTCTCTTTGAGGTCGAGCAGACCGTTCCTTGAGGCCAAACACACCTCTCTTGGAGGTCAAAGAGCCCCTTCTTTGAGCTCAAAGGAACCGTTCTTTGAGGTCAAACCGACCCCTCTTTGAGCTCAAAGACACCCTTCTATGAGGTCAAAGAGCCCCCTCTTTCAGGTCAACGTCCACCTTCTTTGAGCTCAAACACCGCGTTCCAGACCCCGAAACAGGCCCCAAAACCGGCCAAAAGTGGCTGGTTGAACGGTTAAAGACCGGAATAATGTGTTTATATGAACAGTATGCAGGCCCGCTTTGCCGGAGGCGTCCTCCACAGCACCGACTACTTCAGCTCCCGCGACCGCGACGAGGGCCGCGCCTGGCTCGTGCTCAGCGGGTGCGACTGGCATGTGCTCCTGCCGCGCCCGCCCGCCTGCGCTCTCCGCGTGGCCCACGCCCGGCCTGTCACCGACTGCCACGAGTTCGACGGCTGCGCTGGCGCTTGGAACTCGGCGGCTGGCACCTGCCGCTGCCGCGCCGTCAGATCCTCAGCCCGCGCCCCTGGCTGCCGGAGCCCTACACTAGCTCCGAGCGCACCCTCACGCTCTACTGCGGGGAGACCTGCACCGCAGCCACCTGCTGCATGAACACCAGCAGCGCGTGATTCCACACCCGCGGGTCCTGCTGCCGCAATGAGCCATCGCGTTGCTGCTCGACGATCCATGCCTGCAAGTCCGCCGCCTCCTCCGGCGTCAATCCCGCCGCTGCCAGCAGGTCCTCCTTCGTCCGCTTCGGCTTGACGGACTTGGGTGAGGTCTTCTTCCGTTTGCGACGACGTTTAGACATCGATTTTTCGAATTTCCTGGCGCCGTTTTAGCAGAACGAGCCACGGCGTCTATTGGCAGACCTGCCTATAGACAAGGATTGTTGTTTCGGAATAAAACACCCTTTAATTGTGAATCAACGTCACCCGGAAATCGAATGAGAAGAAAAAATGGCCGCTATTATCTGAGTCGTGTGCTCAAGCGTGGAACAAAGATCAATACAACAAGCCTTATGGAGGCTTTGTTGAACGCTCCGCCTAAGACAGTGGGAAAATTCCGATGGACAATAACGGATACATTCGACGGTCGTGACCATGAAACTCCATTCGTTTTTGGTCACTTAAGCAAATCGTCAGACGATGGACATGTAACAATTGTTGATCCGTCAGCAAAGGCGCAAATGGAGGCAATAGCGCCCAATCTTTTAAAGGCGAGCGCTCCATTTGTCTTTCTCCCCGAGTTTTCCGGTTTGGCTTATTTACATGTGTGGAATGGAATCAGCGAAGAACTCTTCGAGAAAAGACTGAAAACATTAATCGAAGAAGCGCACAGTAACTTTTTCGCTGAATGCGACGTCGAGCCAATTAGCGACTACACCCGGTTTGGAAAAAAACTCGAGGACCTCGATAAGTTCATAGGGCGTGTTTTAAAATTGGTTTCTGAGGGATAAAGTGCAGATGGCAAGAAGGACAAAAGCCATGAATGAAACATCGGTTTTGTCATACCGGGTGGCCACGCGTTGCATGCGTTTGATCTTTTCAA
>Ga0315900_10000970_pt1 | contig 46117 bp, 98 predicted proteins | sample LakEriMetagenome_FD_203521 | JGI IMG/M metagenome (GOLD analysis project Ga0315900, IMG submission 203521) | Freshwater fungal communities from buoy surface, Lake Erie, Ohio, United States - Buoy 12 MA114 | ecosystem: Environmental > Aquatic > Freshwater > Lake > Lake biofilm | place: USA: Lake... | reverse complement strand
GGTATAATAAGGTCATACCAAAACATTTGAGAGAAGATAAACCTATTGATAAGGGGAAAGAAAAATCTTTTTCTGATTGGGTTGAAAGATTAGGGTGGAACAAATTTTAATTTATTGTTTATAACGTCCGATGGTAAACAATCGTTTTAATGTTGTTTATCATTTGTTATATTTAGTATCAAAAATTATAATCAAATGGAAAATATAAAAAAATCATTAGAAGTATTAGCTAAAGTTGCTAATCATAGAGCAGTAATTAACGACTTTGCTCGTAGTAAGTATATTGAACAATTTGGAAATATGAAAAAGGGATTAGGGACATATCATTCTTATGATGGGTATGATGTTATATCAGAAACAAAACTTAAAGTTAAATATACTTACGGTGGTGGTGATATGGACTTTAATGATTTTTTTTACATAGAACTTGAATAATTTATAACTTTGTGATATGGAAACAATTAGTAATACAAAACTAAGTACTGATAAACTTGGTGTGTTTATTGAAAGACTTAAAAAAATTGGTATTGAAGTTAAATTGTCAGGAAACTTTCCTTGGATTTATCTTAATGAGATCTGCGGTAAACGAGTTACCGAAACATTTCAGGCTAACCACGGATTTACCGTGATGTTTTTACCCGGAAGAACTGATTCACCAGTTTCAGATTTTACAGACATCAAAGAAATATTTAATTTAATTAGAAAATATATAAAAAAATAAATTATGGGAAGTGTAATAAGTTATGTTGAATGTCCAAGGTGTAAATCTGAAAGTTGTTTTGTGGATTTCTATTACAAAACTGGTGAATTTTTTTCATCTTGTCCGGATTGTGGTTATCATAGAAGTGCTTTTTATAAAAGAGATGATAAAGGTAAATTAATTAAATTGGATGAATCAAAAGGTTTGGAATATGACAATCTAATTATGGTTGAAGAAATTCACACAGAACCATATGGTTCATATAGAATAAAAATGATTGAGGGTGCCGGATCTATGTCTGGAACATTAATCACTCAAGAAGATTTTGACAAGTTACAACAAGAAATTGCATTACTACAAGCCTCAGAAGAATCTGTTGAATCGTTTGTCGTATCACGATATGTTGATGGTGTAATAGTTAAAGAAACAATAATATAAAATGGAAAATCAAAATAGTGTAGCATATATAGGAAAAGTTGGAGTACCAACTCAAATACCTAGAGCTGACAACATAGAACTTGTTATGGTTAATGGTTGGATGGCAATAACTAAAAAAGGTGAATATAAAGAAGGTGATCTTGTTGTTGTTGCAACAACAGATGCTATAATACCACAAAAACTATCTGATGGTTTAGGCGTTACTAACTACCTACGAAAAGGTCAACGAGTAAGAACAGTAAAACTTCGTGGGGTTTATTCTGAGTGCTTGATAATACCAACTACCTTTATCCCTGAAAAGTATCGTTACGAAGGATCTGATTGTATGGAGCTATTGGGAATATTCAAATACGAACCACCTGTTAAAACTGTAACATTAGAATCCAATGGTCGTAAAATAAGGTATCATCAAAATCCAAACTTTCATATATATTACAAGTTTCCAAATCAGAAAAACGTTCCTGATATGTTTACTGAAGAAGATGAAGTGGTAATAACAAGAAAACTTCACGGAACAAATGCTCGTTACGGAATAGTTAGAAAGAAAAAACTTTCTTTATTTGATCGGGTTAAACTTTTGTTTGGTAGAAAATGGGCGGCATTTGAATATGTGTATGGTAGTCATAATGTTGAAAAAGGGTCTGACTCTCAAGGGTTTTACTCTACTGATGTTTGGGATGAGGTTGCAAAAAAATATGACATAAGATCTAGATTGTGGGATCATGTAAAAGACACCTTTAATCCTGATGATTTATCTGAAGGACTTATAATATATGGTGAAATATATGGGGCCGGAATACAAAAAAACTATGACTATGGAATGATGGAAATAAAGTTTGCCGGGTTTGATGTTGAAGTTGATGGTAAATATGAAAGATATAATTCTGAATTGGCACACTTCAGCCTTTTAGATTTACCAAAGGTTGAATTATTATATATGGGACTCTGGTCCAAAGAAAAACAAGATGAATTTGTGTTTAATAATTTTATAAAAGGTACAAAAGTTCCTCACGAAGGTATAGTTGTTAAATCTGAAACCGGAAATCGTAGCAAAGTATCAAAGGTTATAAATCCTGATTACCTTATATACGGAGAAAAAAATAATGTTGGTGATTCACATTGATGAATCACCATTATTTTATATATTTGAATATGGAAAGAGAAATTATATATGGAGTTTGTGATAAAACCGGAACTTGTGACGCCTATTTTGGATTCTTCAAAAAGGAGGAGGACGCAATTAAAGAAGTATTAATCCAGGCTAATCGTCTTAAAGAGGATCTTGGGATGTTAGATATTACAATAAATAAAGACAGAGCGATATCTAATCCGGATAATAAAGTGGTTATAATAATTCATAGTTTTGTTTTAAGATGATTGATAAAAAATTTAAAGTTAATGGAATTGAATTTTTGTTTAAAAATCTTTTCTGGTATGCTGTATTAACACTTATTAATAAAAGTTTTAATCCGGCCGAATGGTGGTTATATAAATCTTTTTGGGGTGGGGTCTTGTTTGTGATATTTGAATTTCTTATACTTTCTACATGCTTAACTGAAATTAAAAACAATAACAATGGGAATTAAAAAACTTAAACAGCAAAACAATGAGATATCAATTAGTTTAGTTGATTTACTTGGAAGATTTGATATTAGTAAGACTAAAAAGTATACACAGTTCTTGGTTAAAATGTTACACAAACAATACAATGAAGAAATGGTATATCGTGTTAGTGAAAATCGTATATCTCATTATACAGAAAATAGAGGTGAAAGATTTGAAGAAATTTTAAATTCAGATAAATTTGAAGACTTTGTAACAAAAAGAGTTCTTTTTGATACGTTATTTGATTGGGATGAAATGTCAAGCTTTGTTAAGTTTTGCGAACTTATGGAAAGAGGACTAATTAAAGAAAAGGATATCTCAAAGTATGACTCCTGGGATATGCTTAACGCTGCTTTGATTGAAGGTATATATAAAGAATCTTTTAAAAATTCTAAAAAGGAGATACACACAATTTATGATGAAGATGGTTATCTTGTCTTTAGACCATTAACATATAACTCATCCGTTTATTATGGTTATCAAGCTAAATGGTGTACCGCAATGACCAATGACCCAAGTTATTTCTACCAACATTCAAAAGGAGTACTTGTATATGTTATTGATCATAATAAAAACACAAAATATGGTTTTCATAGACCATATGATAGTGAACACTTTGATACAGGCAAAATTTTTAATGTGTTTAATGAAAAAGGTAGATCCGTTGACACATATGAGACCGGACTCCCAATCCATATATTGAATATTATTATGGATGAGTTAGCTGTTTTTAGTTCTGATTTTACACCAAATTACGAACTATTTTCAGAAACTGAATTTGAAAATATGGAAAAGGTAATAGGTAAAACACATAAAACCCGCGGAATTCATCGTGACCCAGGACCATTAGCAATACTACGCACAGCCTATACTAGACCAACATTTTTAGAGCCAAGAACATTTTTAGATCCAAGTGTTGTAGAATTTGACACCGAAGAAGAGTCATTAACAGAAGAAGAAACTAAGTATGGAGAATCAATTTGAGGTATATGTAAGATTTGCAAATGATTGTACTTACTACAATAAAATAAATCTAGACCCAGAAAAAGTTAAGGATCCACAAATATTCCAGGATGAGGTTTTTTGCACAATAGATAACTTAAGAGTTGCGATACCTAGATTAGAATGGGATAGAATAATGAATGAAAAAAAAGATTTGGTATGAAAAATTATGAAAAATTATTATTAGTTTTGTTTGGGATTAATTGTCTATCAGCAGTTTTTCTTGGTAACTGGTTGGCAGTACTTGGTTGGGCATGCGCTTTTATAGTACAACTTAGAATTGTAAAATATATTAATATTGAAGAATGAAAGGAAATTCACTTTACGACAGAACTGACGACAGATTTAAAGAGTTAATCGGCAAGAAAGTACAATGTCTAGATAAGGATGGTAAAAAACGTGTTGGTGTTTTGGAATTTGCCGCTGTTAATAACAATTTACACCATAAATTCCAGGTAACATTAAGTAGAACACCAATCTGGCCGGTTGACCCAAAAACAATAAAACTATATGAAAACTAGACATCACGTAAACTTTTACATTAATCGGCTTGCAACTGAATGGTTAAAGAATGGTAAAATTATTATTGGTTGTGACCTTGATGATACAATTATTCCATACAATGAAGAGTTAAGAGAAAATTGTAAAAAAGTTGTTGATTTAGTCCTTCAGTGTCAAAAAGAAGGTATTATATTTTTAATTAATACTGCCAGAAGTGAAAAACAATTAAAAAGTGCGAAAGAAGAAGTTGAGAAACTTGGTATTGTTGTTCACGGAGTAAATGAAATGCACCAGACTTGGGATAAACCTTATGGTATCAATGGGAAAATATATGCAAATATATTTCTTGATGATAGAGGTGGTCTTGAATCAAATTATGAGATTCTTGACAACGCTTACCATATTGTAAGAAAATTTAGAAAAGAAAATGAAATCCCGGGAAATGGATTTAATTCATAAATTCTTAAAAATGAATTTTGGTGATTTAAAACTTGAAAAAAAACCTTTGGCGGCATTGCCAGGAGAAACTTATACATCCCTCCAAAGAGATAAAAAAACTTATTTTATACACGAACAACACCGTAATGTCACTCAGATAAATTTAGATTCGGTTGTAAGGCCCATTGTCAATATGTTTAATACTGATTTTGAAGAGACAAGAGAATTTGTAATAGAATGGTTTTTCCGAGAATATAATATTGACAAAATAAAAAAGAATTAATATAATTGGTTACTATGAATATCAAACAAGCACTTAAAGAAAAAAACAAACTTGTTAAAAGAATTGGTGAGAATACCAAACTTATGCAAGACCACAACACAATTGAGGTTGGAAACACAAGACCCTACAGTTCTATTGAACTTAAAGAACAAATTATCAAAGATCGTACAGAACTTTCAGAATTGAAAGCTAAAATCCATATTGCAAATACTCCGGTTCTTCAGGAAATTTTCTATATGGCAGAATTAAAATCAATGATTCAGTCATTAAAGAAAATGGAATGTACTGAAGGTAAATCAAATAGAGATCGTTACCGGATGGAAAGTGAACTCATTCTAACATCTGAAATTTCTATCGTAAATAGAAATCAAACAATTAAAGACCTTGAGGAAACAATTGAGAAAATCCAGGATAGACTAGACGTATTTAATTCAAATACTGAAATCTAATATGATTTGTGGATAGTGTTGAGGTAAGATGATTTTACTTCTTGATCAAGAGCCTACTGGCCAGATAAATGATAGCGATACTGAGTGTCAACTTTCATCATTCAACTGTTCAAAAGTCATCACACTTAAAACTTAAAATTCTTTACCCTTAAATTATCTTCTTAATGTCTTGAATCAAATCATATAAAACCCCACGATAAAAAGTGGGGTTTGTTATTTAAAGATTTGATAATGTTATCTTAATACACATCCGAAGGTAAATAACTATATATTGTTATATGAAAACAATGTTAATATTCTCAATCATATCAATTTCATTAATTATTGGACAAGTAATTAAGGACCGGAAAGATTATTTTGAGTGGCAAAACTCAAAAAAGTAAAATGAATTTTTGTAATTTAAAAACTTTGTGTATCTTTGTATAAATAATAAATCAAAAGATATGACAATTGAAATTACAACTGAAATCAAAAATTACAACGGCAAGAACCCTTTTGTTTTGAAAATGAAACAGAACCTAAAAAAATATGGTTCTCTTACACCAAATCAATTGTCTGCCGTTGAAAAAATTTTAGTGGCTGTTAATAATATTAAATCTACTGAATTATCTGACGATATGAAAAAAATCGTTGGTTATGCCGGCACCAATACTTTTGTAAATGACCTTAAAACAAAGTTCCAGGAATATGGAAGTTTGACTGAGAAACAAATCTCTGCGGCACTAACCCAAATCCAAAAAGAGGAGGAGAACTCTAAGACATACAAACTTAATATTCCGGCCCCTGGAGATACCATTAAGGTTGGTAGAGCAGTTGGTGAAAAACTTAAAGAAGAATATAACCTTCAGTTTATGCCGGTTCTTATGGACATCACAAAAGTTATTGGTGTGTCTGACAAGGCTGTTAGGTTCTCCGGTAAGATCACTATTAAACGAGGATCCGTTTGTTCTTGTTGTATGAGAACCCTAACTGACGAGTTCTCAATGCTTACTGGAGTTGGTAAGACTTGTGCTAAAAATATGGGAGTACCATATATCACAGACTCAACTCAGGTTGAAAAGTTCCGGGCCGAATTTATGAAAAGAGTTGATGAAATCGGTGAGATGGAATTCTGGGTCCCAAAAACACAAATCAAAGACTGGCAAGGACGGCTATCAAGATTTTTGGATATGTCTAAATTTTGGGTTAAAAAATAATAAAATTATGAAAGTAATATTCTTAGATCACGATGGTGTAATTTGTTTATCCAACAATTGGGGAGGGCGAAAAAAGAAATGGGCAAAATATCGTAGCTCAAACCCAGAAAGTAGTAAAGAAATTAAAGACGCACCGGTACAATTTCGTTTTGATGATTTTGATGAAAAATCAGTTAGGATTCTTAATGAAATCCTTGAAGAAACCGGGGCTGAAATAGTTGTATCTTCCGATTGGAAATTACACGCAACTTTTGAAGAACTTGGGGAGTACTATGAATTGCATGGTATTACCAAAAAACCAATTGCACTAACACCAAATATACAAAATTGTAAAGATTATGACGATAATTTTATTTGGTCCCCAAGATGGGAGTTAGAACAAATACGAACAATTGAGATTAAACAATATCTACACGACCATCCTGAAGTCACACATTGGGTTTCAGTTGATGATTTGAATATGGGTAAAATTGGTGAGCCCTGGAAAGACATATGGGCAATTAATAATTTTGTATTAACACCAAAATCAAACGAGGGTATTAAACAATCCGGAGTTAAAGAAAAAATATTAAATTATTTGGAATGAAAAGTATCAGTCAAATATTCAAAGGGAACGAACATCTAATGGACTTACAGCCGGTTGAGGAGTTAATAGATTATTGTCAGGATCTTGAAGAAAAAGTTATTGAAACTAACCTAGAGGAAAATAAAGAACACATTTACAAATCAATTATCCAGGACATACTTATAAGTTGTAATGAACTTGAAGAATCAAAATTATTGGCCGAAAGGTATCCGGATCTTTACAAGAAAACAGACGCTGAGACTTTAGTTCAGAACTTAAAGAACTATATTTTAGATATGAATAGAATTAATAAATTAAACATTTAAAATAACTTATGGTAGTATTTGAACAGATTTTACATATAGCAACATTTGTTTTTATTTTTGTTGCAATTGGTATTATTACTATATCAAAAAAAATAAAAAATAGAAACTAGGACTTAGGATATATATTATAATATAAAACTTTTATTTAATTTAAAATGACAAAAAGAGTAAAATTATTTGTTGTTGACGAAAAACCTTATTTAGTATCATTAGATGAAATAAGTGTTGGCGACAAAGCAATCGTAACAGTTGGTGGGCAATACCCAAGCGTTGTTGATTGTGTAAACGAACAAATCATAAAGTTAATCACAGAATCAAAGTTAACTTTAACACAATCTTTTAAAATTTTTCTAGAACCAGAAAAAATAACGCTAAATCAAAGTCAAATTGATACACTTTTGGAAGGTGATGGTGTTGTTGAGGTTGAGGTTGAAAACGGCAACATAACCTATAATTTTTAATTCAAAGCTTGTTTAGTTAAAAAGATTGTTGTATTTTTGTTTTAAAATAAAATTAAAATGAAAGAAAATAATCCACACTTGTTATCACAAGAATTTCAGATGACATTTACCCAGGACGCAGATTGTTGTGATGGTGAAGATCAATTTTTAACTATCAAAACTCAAAATGGTGGTGGTGGAGATTTTTATGTTATTGAAACCAAAAGGTGGGCATTTGATAACATTCCGGAACTCGTCACCATCTTGATGAGATTTCACACAAAACATACAATTGTTAAATCAAAAGAATTGGAATAAAATGAAAACACCAATAGAAAGTTTAATTGAAAGTTTGTCAACATTTATTGATAGAACCAAAGTAAGTGACACAATGTTACACAATATTGTTGAGGAACATTTAGTAATGGAGAAAGTACGAATTGAAGATGCTTTTAACGAAAGTAGAAAAACTCACCCAATGCTTGGATTTAAGTATAAAACATTTGATGAATATAACCACGAAACATTTAAAACAGAATAAAATGAAAGAAAAAGAAATACAACTATTAGGACTCCAGATAGAAAATATGGAAGAATATGATGGAAATGGTGATGACTACTATTACGTTCTAGATATTGTTGATGGGTTAACCTTTATCACTCCGGCCGCCAGTGAAGTTAAAAATGATGAGTGGTATGTTGAAATATTTAATACAGATCCTTTAATTAGATTTAATCGGTTTGAGGAGACTCAATCACTAATAAATAAACTAACAAATGCTATTGTTAAAAAATGAAAGATGTAAAATTAGTTTATGATTCATTACTTAATGAACATAGAAATTTAACAAATCAAATTGCTGATATCAAAGCTCAAAGTTTTGAATTAAATGACAATGAAAAAATGAAGATAAAGGAACTTCGTGTGAGACAAATCCAAGTTATGAACCAAATGATAGTATTATTCAATGGAAAACCCAATATATAAGTTTGAATTATTTATGAAAAGTAATTATGAGATAAAAAAATGGATTGAGAAGGTTATTAAATCTTGTAATACCTGGGAACAAATAACAACAGCACAAAAACTAGTTGATAATTTTAAAAATAAACTAGAAAAAACGGATTACGATAAATTACTTGGTATTCCTTTAACTGTTAGTCTTGAACAAAAAATTAATCATAAGAAAAAATCACTTATTGAGGGTGATTGTCTAATCATCAAAAACTAAAATATGGTTGGTAAATTGGTTTTACAAGATGGTGAATTAAAATTAAAATCAAGACACGGATATTTCCCGGTTGGTAATTTAAATGACATTAATAATACAACTAAAAACCTTATTGATGATTTTAATTATGTCTGGGTTGAATTTGAAATTAAGACCGGATCCGATGTTGCCACTATAACAAAATTATACGATATATATTTTGGTACACCAAAAGAAAATGTTTCTGTTGCAACCGAAAGATACTCAAAAAATATCTATCCGGTTGGGGGTTTTACTCCTGGATTTACACATAGGAAATGTAATACTTGTAAAAATGATTTTATTGGTAATGAGAAAGCTAACCAATGTGAAATATGCGCAAATAATTTATAAATATGGAAAATAAAGATTACAAATTCTTAATATTTTTAGGTCTAACAATATACCTATTATCAAGTTATATACTTGGCTCTTTAAATCCATTTGATGGTAGTGGTGTCTTTAGATTTATCCAGGTTGGAATATTTCTTTTTTTATCTGGTGCGTACATAACAAACAAGGATATTTTTTAAAAAAAATTACTATATTTGTGATATGTTAACTGAAAAACTTAAAAACATACCACAGAACCCCGGGTGCTACTTGTTCAAAGACGACAAGAATCAAATCATCTATGTTGGGATGTCAAAGTTTTTACCAAAAAGGGTAACTTCCTATTTCAATAAAAATCACAAAGATCAAAAAACAAAAACGTTACGTGAGAATATCCGTGACGTTGAGTTTGTTATTACTTCATCCGAACAGGAAGCTATCATTACGGAAGAAGAACTTATCAAGCTTTACAAACCAAAGTTCAATATCAAGGGTAAAGATGATAAAACAAGAAAGTGGTCCATCTGTTTTACCGAAGAACAATTCCCAAAACTTGAGATTGTTAGAAACAAATCAGACGAAAGAGTAAGTCTTGATTTTACTTCCGGTAATCTTTGTCGTGAGGTATATAACCTTATTTATGATTGTTTTGAACTTAGAAGTTGTTCTTATGAGCTAACTGATAATAATATAAGTGCCAGCAAATTTAAAACCTGTCTTGAATTTCACCTTGGAAGATGTCTAGCACCTTGTGTACTTAATGTTCAGAAGTTTAGGTATTCTGAAATTGTAATTGATGTTAAAAAAGTTCTGGAACTGGACCTCAAAAACGTATTTCAAAAACTCAAAAAACAAATGAAATACCATTCTGACAATCTTGAGTTTGAAAAAGCAAAAAAAGTTCTTGACAAAATCTCAACACTCCAGATACTGGATCAGAAACTTGATGTTATTCGTAAACAAAAATATAATAAGAAAGTATTTGATGTTAAAAACAAACTTAACCTTATCAATTTACCAATATCAATTGAAGCGTTTGATAATTCACACAATCAAGGAGATTCAAATGTTGCAGCATCCGTTAGATTTGAAAATGATAGTCCGGTTAAATCTGAATACCGTAAATACATCATCAAATCATTTAGTGGTATTGATGATTATGCGTCATTTGATGAGGTTCTTAATCGTAGATTCAAAAGATTACTTGATGAGAAAAAACAACTACCAAGTATTGTTGTAATTGATGGTGGTAAAGGACAATTAGGTATCGCAAAAAGAGTATTTGATGAACTTGGAATATCAAACCGGGTTGACCTTATTTCAATATCAAAAGATTCAAATCACAAGTCTTCAATAATCCATTTAACTGATGGTAATCAAATTGACATAAAAAGTGATAAGGTTTTTACGATGTTTGCAAAAATCCAGGAAGAGGTACATAGATTTGTTATAAAATTTCACAGAGAAAAACAAACAAAAAAGTTGTTTTTATAATAATAATAAATTATATTTTAGATTATGGAGAAAATAGTTGAATTTAATTTGGGTGTTGGTATGAACCAGTTATTCCCAGAGCCAGTTAAGGTTATCATTAATTCAGATGAGGAAGATATAACGTTTGATTATATTATTAAATCATATGCAATTAATGAAGGTGAAAAAGAACCACACGGAGTTATATTAGAAATATCAAATGGTGATACTCAATATATGACAATGGACGAATATAAAACATTTGTTGATAATAGAAATAAATTAAAATGACAATGAGTTTAAGAATTACAAAACCGGGTTCAGAAGAGCTAATAGAAAAGTATGTTGGAAAAAAATTCAGATACCATTCTAAATACGGAGGTGTTGCTGAAAATATTCTATGTGAAGATGTAAGTGTTTGTGAAATTATAAATCATAAAAATGGTGATGTTATAATTGAGTCACACGAAATAAGTATAATATCAGATAAAAGAAATGTTTACGATTTAAATGAGGTAGAGTTTTATGAAAGCAATAATTAAATGGTTTGAAATGAACTGGGGATGGTTCTTTATAAACGGAAGAAAGCAGGCCAGATGGGCAGCATATTTAAGAAAAAAATACGGAAACGATAAATAATAAAAAAGTAAAAAATGCAAAGAGAAATTTCAGTAAGTTTTCCTTATACCGGAAAACCAGACCCAATGATGGAAGCGAATTACAGTGGATTAGAAACGTATTACATTACAGAAGAAAAACTAAATAATGGTACTAGTAGATTCTATCCGATGATGAGTGTATCCTTAGATGGTGATAAATCTTGGAACATAGAACATCTACTTAAAAAATGGCATCCAGAATATAGTGTTGATTATTGTGATAGCTATGAAATGGCAGAATCAGTAATTAAAAACAACAAAGAATTTAGATCTGATTTATTTTCATATGTTGTTGAAACAATAACACACACACTATGAAAAACGAAAAATTTAACCAGGTTATTGATGAGGTTTATAACCATTATTTGGAAACCCATAAAGATGAAATGTTCATTTTGGAAGACGAAATGGACTTATCAAAAGAAGAGTTTATTAAGAAAGCAACCAATAATTATGGATTTTCATTTCTTTTTGGTTTGGAATTTCGTGAAAGAAATCTTACCTTTGAGGAACAAATAGAGTGGGTTATGAGAAATACCGATGTTGAAATGGAAAATCTCTACATTACAGAAGAGGTTTACAAACCAACAACACCAACCAAAATAGTAACATTATTCTATAAAGGCGAAGAAACCAAGTTTTACAAATAATAAAAACAAAAAAAATGAAAAAGTTAATCTTAATCCTAACAATCCTATTTACAACCTTTTTTTCTAACGCACAAATAGGTGCGGTCACAATTAATAAAAATGAGAATGTACCACTTAATATGTGGTACACAATTGATGAAAAAGGTAGAGAAAACAATATCTACATCACATTTGATGATGAGGATCTTGCGGTATATTCCCTTAAAAATCTTCTGGCACAATTTGATATGGAAGCTGACACCCCAACCGGTACCGATGAGGCCGGTGATGATTACTGGACCATAGAACAAGATAATGGATATATTAGTGATGTTTATTACATAAGAGAAAAAAATTTCCCACTTTTTACAATCACGGTTGTTACAGCTTGGGGAGGAGAATAATTTAAAAAATATGAAAAAAATACTTAACCTAACATTTATGTTGTTGACAACTATATTTGTCAATTCACAATCACTTGAAAAACTTGATTCAGTTAGTGCACACAATTTATATGTGTCAACAAATAAAAAACAGGTTTTAACCAGATATGAAACAACACCGGAACAAACATATATTTTATTTTATGGCGATGGAAATGTTGGAAACCTGGAAGGATATGATTTTATCACGTTTAATACAAAAAGTGATTTAATCATATTTTTGGATTTGGTACAAAGATCAATTATTAAAAGTAATATCATAATTCACCGGGTTGAAAAAGGTAAAATAAAAATCCAAGGAGTTACCGGACAAACAGCTGAAATTAATTTAAATAAATACAAACTTTATTTAAACCAATATACAATCAAAGAAATTAAAAACCAGTTAGATTAACCTTTAAATCAGAATAAAATGAAATTTAATCCCAAACTTAGAGAAGCTGCAAATGAAATAACAGATTCAATATATAGGATTTACTATGAAGAGATTGTAAATGGTGAAATACCTAAAGATGAATATTATCCTCTTGTTCTAGATGAGACTATAGAATATTTCTCTAGAATTGAGGAGTATGAAAAATGTGTAAAATTATCAGCATTTAAATCAGAATAAGATGACACAAGAAATGAATCAATTCCTTGACAAGTTATATACCTTATGTTGGGAATATAAAATTGAAATTAAATCCACACATCCAGTACCTAATGATGAATATCCAACTATATCCATTATAAATGGTGATGAAGTTGTAAAATTATTATATGTTGATGGAGATGGTGATAACTACTACAACGAAACCTTTAAATCAGAATAAGATGGAAATACAAGTAATAACAAGTGATTTAAATGTTGGAACAATTAATTGTGAATCAATGTATGAAGCACATACTTGGTTAATTTACCTTGAATCAAATGGGTATAAATGTGAAACATTTGTTGATGGAATATCACAAAGCCTTCCAAATAATCTACAGCATCCAAGTACATATAACATTAAATCAGAATAAGATGAATGCAAAACTTTATAAAACAGAAAAAGAAAATTATGTCCTTGTAGACCCAACCAAAGGAACTTACGATGATGGGTATATGTTGGGGACATCAAGGGAAAGTCAGTATAACAAATTGTCAATAAAGAACTGTCAAGCAATTGAACGTGGTTATGATTTGGGTGAGTTGGCAATGGGATATGATTTATATGAAAACATTAATTTTGTTGGTCAAACAAGAGCTTACAAAGCAGGTTTTCAAAAAGCACTTGATTTGAATAACACTAAGTTATATACTCTTGAAGATATGATGAATTGCTGGAATAAAGCATTAACATTTCAGGATCATAAAGAATTATTCGGTTATCACATCCAATCACTAAAACAAAAGGAGTGGGATGTTGAAGTTGAGATGGTTCCGGCATTGTCAAATAATGGTAATGTGTATTATGGTGATATTCCAAAGTTGGATGAAAATGGATGTTTGATACTTAAAAGAATTGACTGATGAAAAAAATTTATATATTTTTTTGGTGGTTATGGAACTATCCTGAAATAGTTTGGATGAAATTTAAATCAATCTTTAAGAAATGACAGAAGAAGAAAAAGATAACAGAATAAAAGAACTTGAAACTTTCTTACAGGAAGATATTCTTGATGATGTTTACTATTACCACTCACCTATTTGGTATAGAGCAACTGAGTTATTAAATCAAAACAAGGATAAAGATGAGTAAAGAAAAATTATTTACCATACAGGATTTGGAAAGAGCGTGGAATGATGGTTTTAATAAAACACATTCAGAATGGAAATCTTTTAAAGTTGAAATAGTAATGGAGAAAGTAGTCCAAACCCTTCAAAATGGTTTAGATTTGATATCAGAAGATACAACAAAATCAGAATGGGAGAAATTCCAGGATATAAAAAATGGTTGCACCGGACCAAAATAATAAATAAAGATAAAGATGAATGATTACATCTTGTTATAAGATATGTGGTAAATATTGGGGTTTATTTAAAATAGAAATGTAAAGATGAATAAAGAAAAATACAATCAGATTATAAGTGATACTTTCAAAAACTACATTAGTAAAACTAATGAATTCAAAGGTGATTGGCCAGACACAATGGAAGATTTCATTACCAAATGTAAAACCAATCCAGAGTTCTCTGAAAAGTGGGGACTAAAGATTGAGGAACGAGAGTTGAGTGAAAAAGAACGAATAATTTTTGCTGGATATGATTACGAAAATGGAGGTGGAATTGGATGGAATATGATTAGAGAAACAGTTGATATGGACAATTCCATACCCAGAAAACTGATCACACTAACATACAACAACGAAACAATAGAAAGTTATGAATAAAGAAGAATTTTCACCAAGAAGAAGTTTAGCAGAACGATATTCAATTGAAGGTATAGCTAAATCCAGAGGGATGTCAGTAGAAGAATTTAAAGTTAGTATTGATGAAGAAATTAAAATAAAGAACGACTTGATTCAAAAGTACCTAGATAAAGGATATAGCCAAGAACAAGCAGAAACCACAGCTATGCGAATTATGTATATTCCTGGATTCAGTGGTCCAACATTCAACAACGAAAAATAGAAAGTTATGAATATTAAAATTGATGGAAATGACTTACTCAAACATATGATGTTTTGGAGTGAGAAGACAGATGATGATTGTGTTGAAATGGCAACTGTTGAAGATAAACTAGATGCTGAACAAGCACTTATTAATATGATAGAAAGAGATTTTGCGATAAAGTTTAATAAGGAAGTTATTGAAGGATTAAAAAACTTAGGAACAGATGAATAAAAAAGAACTTAAAGAATTGGCAAAGAAGAGATTTGATGGGTTAAACTATAAAGACGGTAGATTAAAGATTGAAAATATGAACCTACCTTATAAAATAAAGGAGTTGGTTTTAGACACATTTGAACTTTGGTGGGAATATAAAAATTGGACTCCTGAAAGTGAAGGGTTTGACTGGAAGGCTGCCGAAGGGGTTGCATCTTCTTTAATGTTAATAATACTAAAATTTGAAAACAAAGATGAAAATGATAAATAATATTTTATATTGGGTATTCAAGATATCTGCAATATTACTATTGATAATTCCATTTATTTTGGCTATTCCTGGATTTGTGTTATACCTGTTATCAGAAGAATTTGATTGGGGAAACATTTTATGAAAAAATGAATAACGATATAAAACAAAGATGAGTATGAAAATTAAAAAAGGAAAATTGAATTACGACCAATCAGGTAGAGCATATCCAAATAATCCAAGAGTAAAAGAAAATTGGGATTGTATATGGGAATATGAAGGTAAATACTATAAACTAGTTGGTGATAACGAACACAAAGAATGGGATGAAGTAAATATCTACAATCAGATTATTGATGATGCGTATGATAATTACAAGAAAGAAATGTTATACCATCCAGAAGAAAATTGGTTAGATAATGAGGTTGGTGGGAAATCTTACCGACAACTATCACAAGAAGAATTCATCAACAAATGTAAAACCTATCCTGAGTTCTCTGAAAGGTGGGGATTAAAAATTGAGGAAAGAGAATTGAGTACCCAAGAAAGGAATGAGTGGTTTCAAATTCATTTAAATGGTAATAACCCTTTTATGAAATCTGATTGGAAAGATTTTGAGTTAGACCAACAAAACATTCCAACCAGACTAATCACATTAACATACAAAGATACTATAATAGAAAGTTATGAATAAAGAATTATTAAACTTTATGACTTGGGTTAATCAAGACAAAAAACTTGGATACAGCTCAATCGGGATTGAGAGAATTGTAAATACCTACACAAATCCAAAAAAAAAACAAAAAATAATGAATAAAGAAGACACGTATTCAATACCTATTTACGAAAACGGAGTGAAGACAGAATGGAGTGTTGATGGTATAATTGGTGATGAAAAGTACCAACAACTAATAGAAATGACACCAGAAAAGAAACTACCGGATATGGTTAATGTAAATTTAAACCAAAACAAAAATGAATAAAGCCGACAAATATTATATTCAAAATATCCAAAAGATTATGTCAGAAGGATCTTGGGATGAAAATCCAAGACCAAAATATTCTGATGGGACACCAGCACACTCAAAGTTTATAACACAAGTATTTGAAGAGTATGATATTTTAAAAGGTGAATTCCCAATTACCACATTAAGAAATACTGCAATTAAAACCGGAATCAAAGAAATACTTTGGATATATCAAAAACAAACTTCATCACTTGAAGTTGCTCGTGAATTGGGAATTAACTGGTGGGAAGAATGGAATATCGGTGACAATAGTATTGGGCAAAGATATGGTGCGACAATCAAAAGATATGATTTAATGAATAAATTACTTAATGGGTTAGTTAATGATCCATTTGGTAGAAGACACATTATTAGTATGTATCAGTATGTTGATTTAGAAGAAACAAGTGGTTTATTTCCTTGTGCTTATGAAATCCTTTGTTCGGTTAGAAAGGTTGGTGAAGATAAGGTATTGGATATGACTTTAATTCAGCGAAGCAACGATTATCTTGTTGCCGGATATATCAACAAAGTACAATATTTGGGATTACAAATGATGATTGCTGGTCATTGCGGTTATAAAATTGGTAAGTTTTGTCATCTAGTACAGAATCTTCACATATATGATAGACATTTTGATGGAATAGATGAATTACTAAACAGGACACCATTAGATACTGATTTACCTTATATTGAATTGAATAGTAATAAAAATTTTTATGACTACACTATTGACGACTTCAAAGTATATAATGTGGATAAAATAATTAAAATAAATTCACAATTAGAGATGGCAATTTAGGATTTTTACAAATTTACAGATATTTATATGGTAAGGAGGTAATACCATATGATTATTTATAAGACAACAAATTTAGTTAATCAAAAATTTTACGTGGGTAAAGACACACATAATAACCCAAATTATTATGGATCAGGTAAAAGGTTGAAATTGGCAATTCAAAAGTACGGAATAGAAAATTTTAAAAAAGAAATACTTGAAATTTGTGAAACTTTAGACCAGCTAAATGAACGAGAGAAATTTTGGATTAAAGAATTAAATGCAATAAATGAAGGTTATAATATTTCGTTAGGTGGTGATGGTGGTGACACTATAAGTAATAACCCAAGAAAATATGAAATAGGTAGGAACCATAGTGAAAAAATGAAAGACCCTAAAGTCAATAAGAAAAAAGGGACAAAAATTATTAAATTAAAAAAACGAGACGACCCAAATTGGATAAATCCACGAATAGGTAACCATAGTCCACTAAAGGGTAAACCAACAGGTAAAAAGGGTGTAAAAAATCCAGAACATTCCGAATGGATGAAAAAAAATAATCCATTTAAGGGTAAAACTCACACACCTGAAGTTAAAGAGTTTTTAAGTAACTTAAATAAAAAACCAAAAAGTGAAGAACATAAAAGAAAAATATCGGAAACACTTAAAGGTAATAAACCCGGTAATATGAGAAAGGTTATTGTTGATGGTATTGAATATGAGAGTTTAAGTTTTGCTGCCAGAGAAATTGGAATACCAACATCAACAATGAAAAATAGATTAAAATCTCCAAAATTTGACAATTACAAATACAAAGATTAAAATTAAAAAATTATGGAACAAAAAGAACCAACAAAAGTAAAAGGGTGGTACGTACTCGGATCAACAGATAAATCAAACACCGTATCATTTTCATTTACATGGAAACCAAAATGGTTACACAGACAAATGATGAGAATATTTTTTGGATGGTATTGGGTTGATGAAAAATAATTCTTATAATTAAATAAGTTATGTTAAAATTTAGAATAGTACAATTATTTCACGACGCTTATTCATCTGAAAGAAATGTTGAATGGGTGATAGAACAAAAGAAGTTTTGGGGTTGGAGACAAATATATCGTAATGAAGGGCCTAAACACGTTGAGGTAACACATAGTAGTTATGATGAAGCCGAACAATATCTTTTGAGTAACTACACAGGACACGGAATATGTAAAAGATATGGTAGTTATTACACATTTGAATATTATAGTTATTCCTATTAATATAAAATAGTTTTGACAAAAACATATAAAAATGTAAAAAGTATTTAAAGTTATGAAATTTAAACCACAGATCACAGACATTATTTTAATAGTATCACTTGTTGCGTTATGTTTCGGTGTTTTTAAGATATCAAATCTTGAAAATGAAAACCGGGTGATGCAAGAAAAAATAAAAGACAAAGATTCCGTTATTACGGAACTTGAATATGAAATTGAAAATTTTGAGGACATACTTCAAGAACGTGAAATAGAAATTAAATATTGGGGTATGAAATATGACTCAATTAATATGATGGATTAAAAAATAAAGATAAAACAGATGAGTGAAAGATTTAAAAACGTATTAAAGAATACATTTCCCGATATGGATTTTGAGACCCAAAAGGAAGTGACACCACAAAATCAACTTGAAGAATTGAATGATTACTTGATTATGTTGGCAAAAATGGATAAAATCGGAATCAGAAGAAAAATTGTTCTTCTTGAAGGTTATTTACACAAAATTAAAAACGAAATAAAAAAATGAAAAAATATCTAATAATTGCAATATCCGCTTTTGTAATAGAGACCGCAGCGACAATGTATATTGCAACTGTTGCTGACAGAAATATTATGATGATATTTTGGGCAGCCATAGGACCATTTCTAGGATTACCATTTATTGGTTATATGGTTGAATCAAAAACCTGGAGCGAGAGAATAAAAATGGCAACATCATCCGGTATTGGATATGGATTGGGATCACTGGTAGTTTATTTATATACGATTATTTAATATGGAAGAAAAAAATTTAGAACTAGACATTATGAGACAAATCAAGAAACAACTTAACGAAAAGGAACTTGATGTGTCGTTAACTCCGATAATTTATAAACAAGACGACTTTAGACCAACGATTGGTGTGAGAGTAAAAGAAAATAATAAGTGGGTTTTAAAATATACAATTCATATAACAGAAAATAAATAAAAATGGGGGTCAGTGACCCCCATTTCTTTTATTTAATATCCGTAGATTCTAATAGTGTATAACTAAATTTGTTTCCGTGTATTTTTGCAGCTTTCTTACAGATTGACATAAATACATCAAAATCCATAACTCGTTTAAAAACCTGACATCCGTGCGACCAATCATCAATCCAAGTTGAGTCTTTTCCGGCCTTGTGGATATTAATCCCAAACATCCCAGTGTCGGTAACTTTTTCATCGTAAACTAAATCTTTGTTTGCATCTCTCCATACCGTAACATTTCCATTTCTTTGACAAAGAGCATCGTACTTTCCTTGATGTTTATCAACTTTCCAGACACCTCTGTACTGACCCGGTACAAGTCTTGCAACACCATTTTTATTACTGAATTCTTGAACACCTTTTTTACCAGGATCACAAGTCCCGTTCCAGCAGTAAAACTGCCAGTTACCAGTTTCATCTTTAAATGAAATTGTTAAATGGTCGTCAAACACATTTGTAACTTTTTTATATACTGCAGGTGATGTGTTTCTAACACCAACAATATTAACATCATAACCTCTATTTGATTCATCATCAAACCATTTGTAACCTTTTGCTTCTACAGCACTTTCAATTTGTTCTCTTGTATAACTCATAACATTTATTTTTTTTATAAATATTATTTACTTTCAAAAGAGTGTGTTATGACATATTTATTATTATGTCAAAGATCTCAAAAATTTCGTTAGTAGTATCAGTAATTCTACTTATTCTTTTTATTACAACTGAATCATTATTTGTTACAAATTTTCTGGAACATATAATTAAAGTAGGTTATGTTGAAGTTGCATTAATTGTTGGGTTTACACCGTTCATTATTGTAAACATTTTTGAGTACATCAAAAAAAGTAAAAAAACAAAATTTATTAGTTTGTACCAAAAAGAACTAAATGATGTTATTATCTCACAATCTCACAATTCTTTATTTTATGAAGGAAATGTAAATGAAGGAGCAAAGGCATTAACTCAAGATGTTACACAAACAATTAATACTGATAGGTGTTCTATTTGGTTATATAATAACGATAGAACTTCAATTATTTGTCATCAGTTATATATAAAAGCGGAGCATAAGTGGTATCAAGATATTGAACTATTTAAAAAAGATTTCCAGGAGTATTTTTTGGCACTATTAATTAATCCAATAATAGTTGCAAATAATGCCGAAACGCACCATGCGACATCTTGTTTTACAGAAAGTTATTTGAAACCGCTTGGAATCAAATCAATGCTTGATGTCCCAATCATTCATAAAGGGGATGTTCTTGGTGTTATATGTATTGAAAGTTTGACCAGTAGGGAATGGAAAGAATATGAAGTAAATTTTGCTCAAATGCTAGCATCACTTTATTCATTTGCTTTTTCGGTAAAAGAAGGAGACACCTTAACAAAAAAAGTTATTCAAAAAGAAGCAGAATTAACAAATAGAATGGATGCTATCAATAGATCAAGTCCTGTTATTGAATTCACTATTGATGGTGAAATTTGCTATGCAAATAATTCTTTTTTAGACGCAATGGGATATACAAATGAGGAAATAAAAGGTAAACACCACAGTATATTCTTATATGATGAAGATATAAATTCAAAAGAATATAAAAACTTTTGGAAAAAATTAAAAGAAGGGAAGTATTATAGTGGGGAAATAATTAGAAAGAAAAAAGATGGGTCACCAATTCATTTAAGTGCAACTTATAACCCAATTATAAATGATGAAGGCAAACCATATAGAGTTTTAAAAATTGCTAGGGATATTACTGAAATAGTTGAAAACTCAAATCAAATACAAAAACAAAATACATATCTAGAACATGCCGCAAAAATATTAAGACACGATATGCATTCTGGAATTAACACATATATACCAAGAGGTATCTCATCCCTTGAAAGAAGATTAACAGATGATGTGATTTCTAATTTGAAACTTGAAGCACCATTAAAAATGTTAAAAGAAGGATTGTTACACACACAAAAAGTGTATAAAGGTGTGTTTGAGTTTACAAATCTAGTTAAAAAAGATGTTGTTTTAAATAAAACAGAATGTGATTTAAAAGTAATACTTGAAAATTACCTTGCAACAACATCATATAAATCACAAGTTAAAATTGATGAATTATTAAATATTGATGTTAACGAACCACTATTTTGTACTGCGGTTGACAACCTTATTAGAAACGGATTAAAATATAATGATAACGATACAAAATATGTACATATTTATTTAGAAAATAATGACCTTGTAGTTCAGGATAACGGTAGAGGATTAACACAAGAAGAATTTAACTTGTTATCAAAACCATATGTTAGAAAAGAAGGACAAAAGGAATCGGGAACCGGACTTGGTTTAAACATATGTCTGGCGATATTAAATGAACACGGTTTTAGTGTTTCTTGTGAAAAGAATGACATTGGGACCAAAATGAAAATAAAATTAAAAAAATGATTGAATCTATTTTATTAGTTGATGATGAGGATCTTTTCCACTTGGTATTTGAAGATAGCTGTTCTCTACTAGACATAAGTCTTTCTTTAAATTCTATAACAAGCGCCGACGAGGCGGAAAGAAGATTTAAAAAATGGTTTGAAGAAAACAACACAGAGGATAAACCTGAATGTGTGTTTGTTGATTTAAACATAATTGGAAGTTCGTTTGATGGAATTGAACTTATTAGAAGAATAAACTTCCAATACGGAAATCACGTAGTTATTGGGATAATTTCATCTTCAAATGAACCGGAAGAACAAGCAAAGGCTTTACAGGCTGGAGCACAGTTTTGGATTATAAAATCGGACGAAATAGAACCAAGATTGGAAGAGTTCAAAAAAGATTTTGAGGGTTATAAAAATAGAACAGCACCATTTAAAATTTACAGATGATTAAAATTGATGGTAATACAAAACGTACCCTTATTGACCTATATAATAAGAAAAAAATAGGCCTTGAAGGAAATATTACCAAAATTATTGATAATGAAAATGACCCGGAGTTCAAAAAGTACCTTGAAGATTGTCTAACAAATGACACAGAAAAAAGAAAAAAACGTCTTGAAATGACAAAACAAATTCAAAAACAAAATGATGAGTTGGTTGTTGCAAATCAAGAAAATGAAAGGATTCTATCTGAACTCCAGGAAACATTAAAAGAAGTTGAAGAATCAAGACTAACTTTTGAGGTTCAAAACCGGGAACTTAACGAATGGAAACAAGATAATTTAAGACTTACCGAAGAATTAAAAATTGAAATGGTAAAAGCCGAACAAGCAAAAGTTACTGCCGAGACAGCAAAACAAAATGCTGAGAATGATCTTGACCTTTTACAAAAAAGAAATCAAACTGAATTAATATCAACAATTGTAAGAGTTGCTTTGTACATTATAGTTGGGGTCGGAATTGTCACAACTGGGGTTTATGTGTTTACAATGATAATGGGTAAAGACACACAAGTAATAAGTGCGGCCTGGTCTAATATATTTGGAATTTTATTAACAAATGCTTTCTCAATTGTAGGAACAATTATGGGTATAAAATATGCAACAGAAAATAAAAATTAAAACTATAAATTATGTTACTTAAAGTAGGATCAACCGGTGAAGATGTAAAAAAATTACAATCAAAATTAGGATTAACAGCTGATGGTTCCTTTGGACCAAAAACTGAAACGGCTGTTAAAGACTGGCAAAATAAAAATGGATTAAAAGCCGATGGTGTTGTTGGTGATGGAACCTGGTCAAAGATGTTTGGTGGTGTTATCAAAGAAGATGTTGTAATAGCAAAAGTTGAAGGATTAAACATTGATAAACTTAAAGGTCATATTCCAGATTCTGTGTTAACACAAATACCAGAAACCGCAAAGAAATTTAATATTACAAATAATTTAAGACTTGCACACTTCTTATCACAATGTGCTCACGAATCCGGAAACTTTAAAGCTGTTAACGAAAATCTTAATTATTCCGCTCAAGGACTCAGAGGAACATTTGGAAAATACTTTCCATCAACACTTGCCGAACAATACGCTAGACAACCAGAAAAAATTGCTGCAAGAGTATATGCCGATAGAATGGGAAATGGAAATGAAGCGTCTGGTGAAGGATGGAAATTTAGAGGAAGAGGATACATCCAACTAACAGGTAAAGGAAACTATTCAAAGTTTACACAGTTTATTGGTGAAGATTGTGTTGCAAATCCAGATCTTGTTGCAACAAAATATCCATTGGCATCGGCCGCATTTTTCTTTGACGTAAATAAATTGTGGTCACTATGTGATAAAGGAACTACAGACACAGACGTTGCAGCCGTAACAAAACGAGTAAATGGTGGTACCAATGGACTTTCAGACCGTATTAAACACTTTAAAGAGTTTTATAATTTACTTAAGTAGTTTATTTTTTATCATATTTTTAATGGCAAAGAAACGAATTCACGTTAATCAACATCACATTAGGTCCAATAAAACTAAAGATACTGACCTTCCGGTTATAACAATAAAGGAAGGGAGAAAAAATACGTATTGTAATGAGGTTGAAATCCTTGGACCTAGTGTTATAAAGTATTGTGGAAGTGGTGACCAAAAACCAATTTTAAGTTGTGGTGCTAGAGTAGTTATTGAAACTGATAGTGAGATTAACATAATTCGTTAATCCCACCATCTTGAAATTTCAGATTCCATAATTTTAAAAATAAGTTTTCTACAACGGTCTTGGTTTTCGTGGGCAATTTCCATTGCAATTCTTTGTTTGTCAGTTTCATCAACTTCTTTACCAAATCTATTAATTTCTCCTGACAATACTTTTTTGTACTGACGAGGATACTTTTTAAAGTAATCATCAAAGTTTTCAGAAATCAAAGAGTCCTCCATTCTGAACCATTTTTTTGTTTCATCGGTTGGAATAAAATCGTATTTAGTGTCGTGATAATCCATATACTCCATTCCGTAGAAATCATCTTGTTGTAATTTGATAAGTTTTGCAACAAGTCTCATCTTTTCAGAATCTCTTTTGGCACTAATATGAATACCCCTATCACCAATGTATTTTGCTTGATGTTCCAATTTAACACGGAGTATTTCAAAGATAAAGGTATCATCCCAATCTCTATCTTTCCAAATAGTAGGAAACCATCTTATAAGATTTTTAACTCCACGATAAAAATCCTTGTGGTAATATCTACCCTCAAATCTCCACCAAAGAGATATTTTTTCAAGTACATTTATCTTATCTTTTTCCATCCTCAAGGTCTTTATACTGCAAATATAAAGAAAAAATAATTATAATATTAACAAAAAGACATAAAAAACTTTCTAAAATCCAGTGCCAATCTGTTTGTGTCATTGATACGTGAGTCCCAAACCAAACAAAGGATCCGTATTTATTTGTTAACTCAATTAAAAGATATCTTAAAAATTTCATAAAACAGGTGATTTTATAATAAATAATCATTATACTTTTTTTATAAAAATTATATTTTATGACGGACCAGGAAATATTAAAATACGGGGAAATTCAATACCTTAAAGGAAGACTAGATGAACTATTTAAAGCGCTCCCAACAATTTCTGATTTAAATAGAAAAAGAAAATTGGACCAGAGAGTTGAAAAATACTTACAAAAATTAAGAAAAGTAGATGAGGTTGCATTTCATTTATATCAAGTTGAATTAAAAACAAGATATAAGTCAAAAGAAAGAAGTAAAAGAGACATCAAAGATCTTCTAGAACAAATTATAATAAATGAGAATATTATGAACGAGGACATCCTTGAAAGAATAAAAAAACAAATTGACACATATTAATGGAAAAACCAGATAACGTTGCAGACAACCCGGGTATTTTACCATATGGGTCAAATATTGGAGCTCCGGCTATTAGAACAGAAAATATACAAGCCTGGAAGGAACCAAGAATTAAAAATGTAAATAAACAATTTGAAGATAGATTTAACAATTTGAAAAAGGAGTACGAAAAACTAATTGAGGAATACAAATGGAATGAACTGGTATATAAAGCAAAGTTTAATTTTGAGCCGGTAATTGGACAAATTTATCATTTGTATTACTCTAACAATGGTGATATATTCTTATCACTAATTGAACCAAATCAATGGAATAAAGAACATATTGGTTCTTTTTCATATAATCACGATAATAAATGGGATAAGATATAATAATGGAATTAATAACAACACACCCAATTAAAAAATCAGATCTTGGATTTCACGGAAATCTTTTTGGTGGAAAATTATTGGCATGGCTTGACGCAGCCGCTGTTGCTTATGCGATGCAACTATGTGACACACCAAGAATGGTCACAGTGTCAATTGACAAATGTGTATTTGAAAAACCAAGTAAAGAAGGACAACTACTTAAAATATTTGGATATCCGGCGTCTATTGGAAATACATCAGTTACATTATATATTGAAGCAAGAGCTCACAATGTAAGGACCGGTAGACAAGCTGTTGTTCTAAAGACACATACCAAATTTGTATATATTGATGAAGATGGAAATCCATTACCGTTAAAAGAAAAATCTGTAAAGAGAATAAAAGAAATGCTTGAAAGATTAGAAACATCAGAATAATTTATTATATTTGTGATATGAAAAGATATCAAATAGTAATATTATCAATTATATTTCTTCCAGTAAGTTTACCCTATTGGTTTGCTTGGACAATGATTGAAGCAATGAGAGAAGATGATGGCACAATTTGGACAGAAAACCCTTTAACCTTTAAATCAGAATAAGATGAGAATAAAATCAGAAAATGAAGAACAACCATTAGTAGTAATTAAATTTATTAACCTTTAAATCAGAATAAGATGCACCTAGAGATTATATTTTTTTTAATGGGAATGATTACTGGAATCGCAATGTGTTACAACATAATGAAAAGATAATTAAATCAGAATAAGATGAAAAAGACAGCAGTAGAATGGTTAGAAGAACAAGTGTTTACTTGGGGTGATAGACCTTAATTTTAAAACGTGTGTGATATGGAAAGATTTAACAAATGGTTATGGGAAGATTTATCCCCCAACAAAAGATTTTTGTTTATATGTGGGAGTTGTATAATTACAGCTTTTTTATGTCTAATTTATAAAACGTGTGTGATATGAGAAAATACTTAATTGGAGTTTTTATTATGATGATATTAGTAAGTTGTGACAATCATTATAATGGAAAGGAGATAAAAGAAGGAATTTCTATATGTGCTGAGATTACACAATATAGAAATGGTAGGTGTGAATATGTATTTATAGGTAAATGGGACTATACTAGATTTTATGCTGATTGTGGTAAATGGCAAATAGGAGATACCCTTTAAAACGTGTATGATATGAAAAAACAGACAGCAGTAGAATGGTTAAAAGAGCAATACATAAAACATTCTGGCAACTTATTAGAAATGGGAAAGGCATTTGAAAAAGCCAAAGAAATGGAGAAGGAGCATTTATATAATTTCTATGTGCAAGGAGGGGTTGATGCTATAATGGAAGCGGATAGGAATGTTGAACAATACTACAACGAAACCTTTAAATCAGAATAAGATGGAAAAAGTACTTTATATCGTAAGAGGAATTCCGGGATCCGGAAAATCAACATTTGCAAAAACACTGGGTGGCAATCACTATGAGGCTGATATGTATTTTATTGGTGAATCCGGTAATTACAATTTTGACCCAACAAAGATTAAAGATGCTCACCAGTGGTGTCAGGGAATGGTTAAAGGGGATATGATTTTGGAATACCCAAAAATTGTTGTGTCAAACACTTTCACACAAGAGTGGGAGATGGAGCCTTATGTAAATATGGCCAAAGAATATGGATACACCGTATTTTCAGTAATTGTTGAAAATAGACACGGAGGTGTGAATAAGCACGGAGTTCCGGAAGATAAGATTCAAACGATGAAATCCCGGTTTGAGATCAACCTTTAACTTGATATTTTTTATAATCAGTTGAAGAAGGTTTTTCGTTTTTGAAATAATAGGTTTCGGTTGTGTTATTATATTTAATTATTTTATAATAACCATCGGGTATAGTTGCACCTGAAGGTAACACTTTAGAGGATTTAGTAAATTCACAAATAACCTCAACCGAAACTACTTTATATTTTAAAGCTAACGATCTTTCATATGTTTCTAAAAGCCTCCAAGTGGTTCTATTAAGATCTTGATGTTGTAAAGTACAATTTAAATAAGTGAAAGTTTTTTTCATTAGATCTCTTGTACAATTAAAATCCGCGGCAGGTGCCATATGACCTTTATCCCAAACATTGTTATCATAATCCTTACCATCTGAAGTTAATATTGAATCACAAGTAAAAAAATCAAGACCTTTTCTTGACGCAGATCCAGAAGGACATTGAACATTATATTTTACAGAAAGAGGTTGTTGTAGTTTTTCTGAATAAATGATTTTGAATATGTCAGCATTTACAATGACACTATCTCTTAATTTTTTTTGTGATAAAGAAACAAAAGGAAAAACTAAAAATAAAAATAATATAAACTTTTTCATATCAATAAATACTACTATATTTACATTATGGGATTTAAAAAAATATTAACAACCGGTAAGGTATATATAACGGTTGAGAATATGTGTTCGTTTTAATGACACATATTCTTTGTTATACTTAGTTAAAAAATTATTTACAAATTAAAAAATTAAAAAAAATGATAGTAGTTAAAATTATATTATTGGCTGTAATGGTTTTATGTGGTTTAGGTGCAATATATTGTGGGTTTATGGCTCTTAAAAACTTAAAATAATTTTTTTATTGAGTATAACGGTTGAGTATAAACGTAGTGCTTAACTGAACTTAAATTGAAATACAAAACTTGAAATTATGATAAAAAGATTGATTGAAAAACTGAAAACATTACGTTTATACTTTGTTATGTGTGGTAATAAGTCTGATATAGAAAAAGTATTAGATGGATTGAGCGATAATAATGTTCGTTGTAAAAACTGGTGTGGGATGAAGTGGTGTGATAAAAATGATTGTATAAATGTTAGTAAAGGATTTTCAGATGAAACAGACAAAACTTATTACACATAACGGTTGAGTATAAACGTAGTGTTTAACTGAACTTAATTTGAAATACAAAACTAAAAAATTATGATAAAAAGATTGATTGGAAGACTGAAAACATTACGTTTATACTTTGTTAGCAAACGTTGTGTTAAGAGTTGGGATGAAATGACGTTGTTTGAACAATGGCAATATGCAAGAGATAATTTCCAACACTATTCAATTAGATATATTTATGATACTGGTGATGGATATAGAAGAACTGTATCAAGTAAAGAAAAACAATATTGCTTTGATATGGCTAATAAATGGGATGGTATTATAAAAGAACTTCGGTTGAAAATTATAGCACAGTCTAATGTTTGCTAACGTCCGATGATAAACAATCGTTTTAATGTTGTTTATCATTTGTTATACATAGTATTTTGTGCATTGGGTTGATATTATCAAAATAAATTAGTATATTTGTGAATAAAACTGGTTATATGAGTGATAAGATAGAATTAATTAAAAATAGAATAATAGACTTTGGTTGTGATTGTTGGGTAACCGATGAAGATTTTGTATTATTTAAAGATGGTTTTATTAAAAACTTACCAATAAATAACACATTAAATTTAATTGGTGGAATATATCCTATGTCTATAGATTCATTAGCTTTATTATGTATTGACCAACATCAAACAAGTAAGGAAATTAAAGAAGGTAAATATGATAATTTTGTTGGTAAAACTACTAAAGAAATGTTTAATGAAATTTTAAAAATAAATAAAAAATGAAAACACTATTTAACGCTGGTTGTTATAGATTAACAACAACTAAAAAAACTACAAAAGGTTTAAAAATGGAAGAATACATTGTTTTAATTAGTGGTTATGAACCCTTCTTAAAAATGGAATCAATATGGTCAATAAAAAATAATTGTTTTGTCAGTGACGATATTCTAAGAGCTGTGGAAACTAAATATGAAAAAATTAATTAATAAAAAAAATTATGGGAGAATTATTAAAAACATTAAAAGAACAAAACTCAAATGAATTAATCACAAAATGGGAAAATATTGGTTTTTTGACCAATACAAAAAATAGCCGGTCATAGTAATGTAAAAACAACTGAGATATACACCCACGTCTCAAATCAATTATTATCTAAAATTAAATTACCAATCTAATTTTTTTTATTATATTTGTATTATGAAAAAATGGAAAATAACTTGTATTAGTGATACTCACACTAAACATAATAAACTAGATGGTTTTTTACCCGGTGGTGATATTCTTATTTGTGCTGGTGATATTACTAGTAGAGGATATCTTACCGAAATTGAAAATTTTGCAACTTGGTATGATAAAATTGATAATTACGACCATAAGATTTTTATTGCCGGAAACCACGATTTTGGCTTCCAGGATGATTTATTGAAGGTGAAAGGTATTCTTACCGGTTACAAAAATATTGATTACCTACAAGATGATTTTATGTTTCTTGGTGAAGGTGAAGTTGAGTATGATGACATGCTTAAAATATGGGGAACTCCTTGGCAGCCAGAATTTCATAACTGGGCATTTAATCTTCCTCGTGGTGAAAAACTTAAAGAGAAGTGGGATATGATTCCGGCCGGAACTGACATTCTTATTACTCACGGACCTCCTTATGGTAAACTTGATTATGTTGGTTATGGCAATATGAATGTTGGTTGCGAAGAACTTCTTAAAAGAATTGAGGAGATTAGACCCAAAATCAATATTTTTGGCCATATTCACGAAGGGTTTGGTTATGTATTTGATGGTCAAACACATTTCATCAATGCTGCGGTTCTTAATGGAAGATATGAATTTCGCAACAAACCGGTTACTTTTGAGTGGGATCAGGTGACAAATATTCTTGAATTTATCTAATTTTATGATATTTATATATTAGTAAAAACTAAATATTATGGAAAAAAATCTAAGTGATAAACTTTTTGAAGAATTAAAAAAAAGAAATATCTTTGAGGAAGATGAAGATGAAGACGAACTTGAGGATGAAATGGAAGACGAGGAAGAGGACGAAGATGATGATGACGACACTGATGAGGTAGAAGATGATTCAGATTCAAACGATGACTTTTGTGATATGATGTGTAATATACTACACTCAAGAAATCAGGCTCACGTATTTCACCTACAAACAAAATCATACGCCGAACATATTGCTCTTAATGGTTATTATGATGCCGTTGTTCCTTTGTTTGATGCGATAGTTGAATCTTACCAAGGAAAGTATGGTATAATGAAAAACTTTAAGTCATTCAAAATTGAGCAATACAAGAATGGTAAAAAGACAATTTCTTATTTTGAAAGACTACTTGATATAATTGAAGAAAATAGAGATTCAGTAGACGATAGTTTTATCCAAAACCAGATTGACACAGTTCAAGAACTAGTTAATTCAACACTTTATAAATTGAAATTTCTTAAATGAAAATCATAATTAATGAAAATGAAAAGAATCAAATTTCCTCAAAACACGAGGAGTTTGATTCTGACATTTTACTTTTTTTAATGAGAAGAATTAAAGTTGAAGAAAAAAAACTTAATTGGTCTAACTTTGAAACGGAAGAAGAACCTTTAAAGGTAATTGAATATACATTTGAAGGTTTTCCAGGTTATGGTTTTAATAGTTATAGAACTAAAAAAGAAATGATGAATAATATTTTATCATTACTTGTTGAAGAAACAGATTTGATTGGTGATGATTTTTTTGAATTACCGGATCAACACCCAAAAAAACAGAAAATAATCAAAACAATTAGAAAATTTCTTAATAATGTTTTGAAAAATTAAAAAAAAAGAATTACATTTGTTTATTATTAATCATTAAATATCTAAAAAAAAGATGGCAACAAAATCTGGAGTAAGAGGAAGGTACATTTGCAAAGTTGGTTTTTACGATGTCTATGCTAAAGACAGTTTTAAACCTAAAAAAGAAAGTAAGTTTAAGTATGCTAAACCGGACGTAGCATCAACTGTTTATAACATCTACCACTCAAAAAAATTGGTTGAGAAAGGTTATAAGACAAAAGATCAGGCAGTTGATATGGCAAAATTCCTTTTGGGGGAAAAAGCCACAGTATACGGGATTAAATAAAAGAAAGTCGGAGAAATCCGACTTTTCTGTTTTTATCCCCAGGAACCATATGATGCAAATTTAAAACCATAACTTTCCGCCATTGTGTCAACGTAGTCCTCAATTAATCCCCTAATCCAATTTGACACATCGTGGTATAAATCATCCATTTCTTCAGGCATTAATTCAGACCAGGTAACAAAAACGCCACCATCAGTTTCAAAGTTACCATCTAACACATCAAAAACAAACTCAATTTCATCAACTTCACCATCTTTGTAATCAACAGATGTTACACCATAAAGTTCAAAAGTAAAAGTATCCGGACCACGAAAATCAAGCACCTTAGATAAGTCCCTATCAGTTAATACTTTATTTTCAATTGATTTTTCAAAGTACTCAAAAGCTTTTTCTTTTCCACCAACAAAATCAAAATATGCAACTTTTATATCATCATAGAACGAATCTAATTTTTTTCTTTTAATATCAATATGTGGTATTGTAGGAACATTACCAGAGTCAACATCCTTTTGCCACAACTTCCTAAAATAGTTTAACACCATTTCAGTTTTGTTATCTTCTCTTAATATATTTCTAATTAACTCTTTCATTACCAGTTAAAATCAACGTAAGGATAACTAACGGCACCCTTTTTATAACCAAATGTTTTTAAAATATTATCAACAAAACCTTCTACAATCTCACTAACAGCATCTTTAAAATCGTGGTATTCAAGAAAATCAGACATTGGTATATCACCACTTGAAAAGTGTAATGTTTCACCAACTTCAGGTTCTAAAAATGAACCATCTAAAACAACAAATTCGCCAGCAATGTAACTTTCATCAAAATACGTATCTGTACTAGGCTTTTCACCAACTTGAATATCTGTAAATTTAATTGTTATTTTTCCTTCTGGGATATCTTTCATACCAGTAATATAATCTTCTGTGAATGTTTGGTTTAAAAGATACATTTTAATTGCTTCCAATTTACTGTTTGTGTCCCAACCCATATACTCAGCAAAGTATTGAATAATCTCATTTTGCTTTTCAATAAGACCAAGTCTTTCTAAATTACCAATCATTGGAATTTTACCTTCTTTTTTTTCTTTGTCCCAGATTTTAAAAAAATATTGTTTGAGTGGGTTTTTACTAGTTGATTCTTGAATGTTTTGAATTACCCGGTCATCATCATCCTCAATTTCACCAATACCACCGGATCTAGTTACATAGATATAATCTAAAGAAAGTCCTCTATTTCTAACATAATCATTTATGAAATAGGTTAGAGATTCCGGATTATCCATAATCCGTGTTAAAACATCATAAATTTCAGATTGAATAGACAACTCAGCATCCGTTAACATAAAAATAATAGTACCTTTTGGTGTCGCAAGGTATTCCATTTGATATCTTTTATTTTCCCAGTGCTCAAGTTTAAAAGACTCTAAAAATTTTATTGCTAGTTTTTTCTTTTTAGGGTAAGCCTTAATGATATCGTCATTACTTTCCATCATAGAATTGTAAATAAATCTATCTGGTAAAAACATTGAGGTTTCCTCTTGTAATATATGTCTAATTAATTTTTTCATTACTCACGAAAATTTATTATAACCCAGATTTGCTCAAAAGAATTCTGTAATTCCTCATCATCCATTTCTTCCCAATATCTCCTTCCTCTTCCACTTGATTCTATATAGTCAAGCATTTGTTCTCTATTATAATTTGGAACACTTTTTACCATTTCAGATTGACATAAACCATTTTTATAATCGTACTCTTGACCATCATCTAAATCGTTAAATTGAATTCCATATTTTTGTGATATTGTATTTAGATAATTATCCTCAAAAAATTCTGTTAAAAGATGTAAGGCCAATGATTTTCTGATATTAAATGTTGAAGTTAATTGATTTACAATCTTTTTATCAAACGTAACACGACCATATGGGTCAATTTTTGTTCCTTCTGGTGTATCATAATCATCCCACCCTGGTTCATCACCACCAATAAAATTGACAACCTTTTTACCATTTAAACAAAATTCTACATCAATATTTCCATAAGTTTTTTTTGGGTCTTTATAGTCAACTTTGAAATTTTTAAATAAAGAAGTAATTTTTTTCATAATTACAGTATTAAGTTCTGGACTTAATCTTCTGTACTTACTTTGTATAGTTTCCCTTAAAACCTGACGAATCAAATCTTTCATACCTAATAAATACTTCAAAAATATGATTATTAAAGTTATACTTATCAAAAAGACACATTATGGCACATCCTTTAATTCACGCAAAAAGCTCAGTTAAGAAATATGGAGGAAAAGTAGAAGACTACATCCATATTCACAATTGGTTTGATCAGACAAAGGCCTGGTTTGGACATTCATATCATAGAATGTTCCGACATCATTCAGAAGGTATATTTGAATGTGAAAAGATATTTGGAGAGTCCTTTATTAATAGTGATGGAAAAACTGTGTATACAAGATACGTTGGGGAAGATCACGTAAAGGAAGATTGTTACAACTATGTACCATCAGCAAAAGAATGGATAAAAGCAATTGAATCCAAGGAGAAACCTATCTGGATGATGAGAACTTTAGAGCTTAAATTTGATGACTAGGATATTTATTTAATATGAAAAAAAAATTTAAAGTTCTAATGTCTTTTTTTAAGTCATTAAAGAAAGATAATATATCATTTTCTTTTGCATATTATGATGGAGAAGTTGACTGGTACAGCTTTAGTAGTAATATGTCAGTACCAGGAAATATTAGAGATATAATAACTGGTATTGCAATATTTTTAGCTGAAGAATATGATATAGAACAACTTTATAGTGAAACAGAATATAAAAGTATTACTTTAGATTTAAAACCATCTGAAAATAAAATGTTTTATAGTGTTAGATGTGAAAATTTTGACGAACAACCTGACACATATTCTGATGACATAAGAGATGAAGAAGTTTTAGAATTTCTTAAAGAAAAAGGTATTGAATCTGTAAAAGGACAATTTAGTGGTTATGGTGATTCCGGTGAAATACACGAGGATATTGAAATTAATGGTCAAACCGAAATTGTAAGATGGGGTGGTGAATATGAAAAACTATTAAATTATCTTTATGACAGATTAGAAGCCGCATTTGGAGGATGGGAAATAGATGACGGATCCAGAGGTGAGTTTGAAATTGCTGAGTATTATGGAACAACAAAAATGATTACAATAGAACAAACTTGGCAGCAGAGAGTCTGGAACGATTGTCAGGACCCAATTGAAATAACCGAAGATATGTTAAACGAATGAAAAATAAATTAAAAGCACTTTTTGCATATTTTAGAGGGTTTAAACAAGAGGAGTTGTTTTTCAACGTAACTTTTGGTTATAACACAATTGAAGAGTTTAGTGATATATCTTTAGGTGGTACTAGAAAGTTTATAGAACCGGCAAAACCAATTCGTGATATTATAGAAGAGGTTATTAAAAAACTTATGCCAACATTTCATCATTATAATGATTATAACGAAGATGATTGGTGGTCATTAGAAGTTAGTATTTATCCATTTGAAAATGAGATACATTTTACAAGTGAGTGCAAATACGCAAATTCAGTTCCAGAACAACTACAAATGGAGTTTTCTGATTTATCTGAAGAATTCCAGGATAAGATAACCGAAATTGAAGAAGAAAATAATTTAACAAAAATTCAGTTTGATTTTAGAGGTATTTGGGATGTTGAAATTTTTAATATTCTTTTTGATGACAAGTTTATTAAAACAACAAATGAACTTGATATGTTATTTCACGATGTAACATACGAGTTAATGTCAAAAAATTATGGAAAATACTGGACCGATGATGGTGGTTTTACTGGAGATATCACAATATGGGGTGATGATATTTTCCTTGACCTTGAGAACAGACTTGTTGAATGGGGCAATACAGATATGGACATTACAATAACGCCAGATTTTTTTGATGATACGGATGAAAAATAAATTAAAAATGATATTAGCCTATTTTAGGGGTTTTAATAAACCACGAGCCGATATAGAATTTGATATGGTTGATTGGGAATTTAATGATGACGGACTTTGTATGATTGATGGTAAAGAAACGAATACGAATTTAACAATTAACAATGCAATAAAATCACTTTTTAGTAGAAAATTAAAAAGAGAAATTTTAGACAATGTTTCAAGGGAGTATTCTGATTATTGGATTTTAAGTATTACTATTAGACCATTTGATAATCAAATAATTGTTACCGCCAAAGACTATCAAAAATTTACAGAAAAAAAAGAAAAAAAAACATATTTAAAAAGATTGCAGGATTGGGCTATTGTTGAATTAGAAAAACATATAAAAGACGATAATAATTTTATTGAAATTGATTTTTGGATGGGTGTAGATGAAGGTGAAGTTACAAATTTGAATATAAATGGTGATGAAAAAAACATTTATGAATTAGACTCAAATATTGAAGAGAAATATTATGATATAGCTCAAAACATTATGGATGTTGTAGATCAATCTATTGAATGGGGAATTGACGGAGTTAGTGGTAGCGTGAGAATAGAAAAGAATAAAATAGAAGTAAGCTACAAACACCATCAAGAAAGATTACTTCCGAGTAATATGAGAATAGAATTAACACCAAATAATATAGAAGATTATGAATAAAAAATTTAAAGCCCTTTTAGGGTATGTTAGAGGTCTAAATTGTAACATTGATTTTACAATACAATTTTATAATGATGGAGATTCAATTGATTATATAGATTTTACTTGTGCAAAAAACCCAGGATTTCAGATGTCATCAAATATGGAGCAAATATTTTATGATATCGCTGAATTGTACGCTGAAGATTTATATGATGGTGGGCTTGGAAGTTATGGTGATGGAAGTGATTACTTTACTGTTGATGGGACAATATATCCAGATAGATTAGTTTTTGAAAGTACAGATTTTACTCAGTATGGAACAGAAGATTCTGGAATATATTATGATAGGGATGAAGATGGTGAAAGTGTTTCTCAGTATTTTGAAGAATTTGATAAATTTTTAGATAAAGAAGGAATTGATTCACTTGAAATAACTTACGATGGTGGTGGCGATAGTGGACAAGTTCACGATAGTTATTCTTCAAGAAAAAAATCTGGAACAATAACTAGAGAAATTGAAAATATTTGTTATCAGTTACTTGAAGATTTTGGTGGTTGGGAGATAAATGAAGGATCCCAAGGAACAATTGAAGTTACAAGAAACCATATTGAAGTTATGCACGAATGGAATACAAATGATGATGTTACCGAAAGTTTAGACATTGTAGTTACACTAGATAATTTAAAACAAGAAGATGAAGAATAAATTAAAAATGTTTTTTTCGTATTTTAAAGGTCTAAAAGTAAAAACTGTAGACACAGATATTCCATTTGATGTAAACACAATTGAACCAGACTGGAACAAGCATTTTTACTTTAGAAAAAGTGACGGACAAAAATCACTTGTAACTCCTCCGGACACAATTATCTCAATTTTTAGTGAAATACTAAATAAAATTACACCAGAATTTAGAAAATATAACGATTATGAATATAGTGAACTTTGGTATTTATACGCTTTAATATATCCTTTTGAAAATAGAATTGTTTTTACAAGTGAGTGTAAGCAAGAAATATCAATTAAAAAAAAGGAAATGGTAAATCTTGATGATATTACTACAAGAACAAAAGAAATTATTTATGACATATTTGAAGATGATATTATTAAAAAACTTGAATTACATTTTTATGGAAGATGGGATGACGGTGAAGTATTTGAAGCTTATGTAAACGATATAGACGCAAGAATTGATAGTGAAGATGAAGATAGATACTGGGTCATTGTAAACGATATTATGAAACGTAATGTAAATCTTTATTGGAATGGTGAAAATGGTTTTAAAGGTAGAATTATTGTTTACGCAAATGGTAAAGTATTAATTGATGGATATGAATTTGAAGAAGAATATCAACCTACAGATATGAATATTCAAATAACACTAGATAATTTTAATGATGAATTATAAAAATACATTTAAAGCACTTATGGCATATCTTAATCCAATTGGACCTATTGGGGTTAATATTGATATGTATTCTGAAAGAATTGAATATGTTCCATCAGCATTTTGGTCTGAAAAAGGATTTAAAGTTCCTATTTTAGATTACTTTGAAGATTTTATAATAAAATTAGTAGAAGATCACGGAAGTGAAATGTTTACCGAGGAAGTAGAATATTGGGATAATACCTGGTGGTGTGATGTGACAATAGACCCACAAAAAAGACAAATAATTTTAGTTGCAAAATATGACGCACGAGAAAATAAAGAAAAGACAACAGAATTTCAATACACGGATAACACATCTGAACGATTATTTAATTATATAAAAAGTTATGATACATTACTTATTGATTTTACTTATGGGTATGGTGATTTTATAGTAGATGAGGTTAGTACATCAACAAACAAATCTATTATGAATGTTAGATCATATTATGAAATGTTTTTTGGTGAAACATCATTTCATAATTGGGTATTAAATGTGGCAAAGGAAGTTATTGATTTAAATATTCATAACGAACCGGGTGGTTCTGGGACTTTAGTTTTAAATAGAGATGGTAACAACAGAATTGTTCTTGATCAAATAAATCTTGTAACTAAAAAAGCAAAGACAATCATAATTGATAGTAAATATATGGAAAAATATGACTAGTATAGTTGAAAATAGTAGAATAAAAAAATTGATGGGAATTATAAAAGAAGAAGAGTTAATTAGAAATGTATTAACTTCAGATTCATTAAAAAATAACAAAGATTTTAAATCCAAGTTCTTAGGAGTACTTAAGGAAATTTTTATACCACTTGGAAATTGGGGAACCGCTGATAATCCGGCAATTGATTGTTATACACTTAATGGAGTTATTGGTGTACATACATTTACTGATTATAGTCAAAAAATGAATGTCCCAAACTCAAACTGGTCTGTTATAAATTTCTTTATAACAAGTGGTGTAGTACTTGATTCTCTTTTAAAATCATTTAGAGCTGAAACAACAGTTGATGAAACAGTTGATAATTTTATTGAATACGTAAAAGAATACATAAAGAACAATCTACATACAGATAAGATTGAAAACCTTGCAATTGAAAATTTAAAAAAAATCAGATTTGGTTTTGAATCAGAAAAATCGGTATTTGATACTTTAATCAACGCACTTAAATTACCCGGTAATATTAATTTTTGTCCAGGATCTAAAAGTGATGCAAAACAAGGTGTTGATTTTATATTAACAAAAGGAGATACAAAAGCAACATTTCAGGTTAAACAACTTTTGTTTTTAAATGGTAACAAGACATCTTTTGATGTTTTAACACAAAAGTATCCAGCTTCTGGATATAATTTAGACGATGTTGATTATTTAATTTTTGTAAACAAAACAAAAGGTATTTATTACATATTTGAAAATGATTCTGATTTGAAAATAACAACCGGAATCAAATCAAAAAAAGGATTTACATATGATAAAGTTATATTTAAGTCAGGGCCAATTAAACCAGAAGAAATTAAGTTTAAATGAAATTTATAATAACAGAATCACAGCAAGATAATTTTATCAATCGTGCAATTCAGGAAACCATAAAGGAATTGAAAAACGAATGTGAAAAACTTAATGATGGTGGGGATGGTGATTGGTTTAGCTGGTATGATTGCGACCTTGTTGAGAGTCTAGAAAAAATTAAAGTAGTTGAAATTGAAAAGGTTGAAACAACACCAAACCTTCAAGGTAAAAATTACCCAAGGTTTAGAGTCTGGGTTGACATATACTATTATAGTATTTTTGAAAGTAGAGACTATGAAAGTTTAAGACACGTTATAAATTACAGAGTATTTCAAAAGTACAAAATGGATTTAATAATTAACTCACACGAGGAATGGAATACAAATACAAATAGAAATTGGTAAATGAAAATAATAATAACAGAAAGACAAAGTAGATTACTATTTGAAGAAAAAATAAGTTGTAAGTGTGGTCATTCCTGGAAAAAAGAAAAGGATGACAAACACCCAAACCTTTGTCATATGTGTGGTTGGGATAGTGATGAACAAAGATATAACGATAAAGAACTATTAAAGTTCTGGAAGGAGTATCTTAAAGCTTAATCACGACAACAATACATAGAGTAGTTATATTCTATTTCTATTTTACTAAAATCCTTTAAGACATCTTTAAAAGTTAGATAGGTTCTTTGTGAAAGATTATTCATTCCATTAAAATGTAAATTATCCCTACAATTACATCTAATTTGTAATACTTTATCAACTTTTGGTACAAATGTTTTTGCTGTTTGGAATTCAAATACATCTAGGTTTAATACACTAGACTCAAGCTTTTGGGTGTAACCAAGAATACTCACAATATTTCCACCACTACTATGATTTAAAAATTTTAAAAGTAGTTTTTCCGTTTTATAATCAATCATACCCAAATATACTTCATTTTTATTTTATTTACAACTATTTATTATTATGAAATCTATTTTAAAAGAATCTGGAATCAGAAATATAAATAAATTAGCACAAAGATATAAGAAAGCTAAGATATATTATCATATGGATCTTGATGGGGTTACTACAGCCCTAGCAATGAAAAACTATTTAGAAAAATACGGAATCAAAGTTGTTGACGCAGAATTAATCCAATATGGTGATAAAGAATGGTCAATTAAGAAAGCGGATGCTCACGGAGAAGTTATGCCAGTACTTGTTGACTTTGCCCACGGAAAACCAATGTTTGAAATCCATACAGATCATCACGACACACAAGCCGGTGTTGAAGCTGGAACATCAACAAACTTTAGACCATCAAGATCAAACGTTGAAACTATTTCACAAGTTGTATCACCATCATTAATATTTCCGGATGAAGATGTTCAGTTAATATCAATTGTTGACTCAGCAAACTTTGCTGTAAATAAGATTACACCAGAAATGGTTATGAACTACCTATTCAAGTTTGACCCAAGTGATACGTCAAGAGCAAATAAAATTAAGATGGGTCTTGTTGCAAATAAATTGCTTTTAGCATTTAAAAACAAACCGGGGTTTCTAGATTACATTGTAATGAATGCACAACCATCACTTTTAAGTATTTTAAATAATATTAAAAAACAAATTAAAGATAAGGGTTATGCTAATACTGATGAACTTACAAAAAACCAAGAAGCATATATTGAAAAACAAAAACAAAGTGGTGAAGTAAAAAGGCTTGGTAATATCATCGTGCAATATGGTGGTGGTAATATGAGAGAACCTGGGTCATATGATAGATACACACCATTTAAAAATAATCCAGATGCTGACTTTATTGTTATTGCTTGGCCACTAGGTCTAGTCCAAGCTTCTTGTAACCCATTCAAAGAAGATAGAGCACTTAAAGGGGTTGATTTAGGTAAAATGAAAGATGTTGTATTAAGTAAATTTGAAACTTTACTTAAAGATATGAAGATTACATTTGGTGAGATTAAAAAATTGTCAGAATTTAAAACAGATTATTCTTCTGTTGGTTTTACCTATAAAGATTTTGTGGCCCTTTATGGAAATAGAGAATCTTTTAGTACTAAAGGTGTGAACGAAAATATTTTAAGAATTATTGAGAACATCTCAACAAAACTATATAGAACATTATCTGATAAACAAAAAGAACTTTTAAATAAAATATCTATTAATGGTTGGGATATAGTTCAAGCAAACTCCGGTGGTCACAAATGTATTACAAACATTTCAGGTCTTTCATATTTGTATCGTAATAACCCAGTAAAATTTGAAATGAATACCCCAGATGAGGTAAAACCAATTTTAAATTATTTAGGGACAAATAAATTTGTAAATGATTTACAATACAAATACAATAAATTTGGTTCGTTGTCAGATAAACAAATTGAAGCTGCGATGAAAATTATTGAAAAAGAAAATCAATCAATTGGATCCGAGGGTGAAGAAAAGGAACCTGAAATTAGAACTTATGTTGAACTAACAAAAGCTATACAAAGAGAATTTGTAAGAGTATTAAATGATGAAATTGAAAAACAAAATACGATTACAGAATCGTTAAGAAAAAAAAAAGTTATTTCCGAAGTAAAAGATCCACTCAACTTATCAAAAAAACAATTGAAAAGTTTAATAGACCAAGGTAAAAAACATATGGGCTATTCTGAAGAAGAATCAAAAGAAGAAATTGAATATATTATTAAATCAATTAAGAATCTACCTGAAGAAATTAAATTATTTAGAATAATAAAAGCGGACGATAGAAAAGATATTGATACGGATAAACCCGGAGATCACTATGCAAAAAACAAAAAAGATTTGTTAGATAGTCACTCATTTGCTGATGGTATTGGAGATAATTCATTTATGATCACAGTTCTTGCGCCAAAAGAATTGGTGGATATTGACCAAACAATATATAACAATTTACTTTACCCAAATGAAAACGAGGTCACACTTAAAAATAAAGGTGAGGGTGTTAAAATTGTAAGTATCAGAAAAATTGCAAACCAAAAAGAGGTTAATGAAAAGTGGTCTGAAAAATATAAAAGAAGTATTGATTGTAATAATCCACAAGGGTTTTCACAAAGAGCGCATTGTCAGGGAAGAAAGAAAAGAGGTCTTAATGAGAATGAAGAAAAAAGTGAAAGAATATTAAAAAATGCAATTAAGAAGATTTTAAAAAAAGAACTTAAATCTTATTCTTATAATGACTCAAAGACAAAACTTTTTATTTTTGGGGATAATAAGGGTGAGAATTGTTTAGGATATTATGATGTTAAAAATAACTCTCTGGCTTATGATTTTAAAATAATGGATTTAGCTGAGAGTAAAATTAGAACAAGAGGATGGATTGGGGATATATTTAAGGAAGCTTTTAGAGAATTCTTTAATGAGGAGTTTAAAGAAAAAGGATACAATGTCGGACCCAATAAAAGAATTACTAGGGCCAACATTGTTATATATAGAGGGAATCAATCTAATTGAATCCACTTGGTTTTATAATTTAGATTTGTACCACAGTACTTACCATACTCATTCACAATAGGTCTACCGGTATTGTACCAACCACATACAACCGACCAGTTTTTATATTTTTTATGTAAACGATTAAGAAGTTTCATACTTGTACGTACATTTAACTCAAGGTTTCTTCTAAGTTCCTTCTTTGAATATCTTGACTTATTTAACCCATTACAAGTTTTAATCATAATCTGCATTGGCCCTTCAGCGCCGGCACAAGACGTTTGATAGGGATTATATCTCCAATGGAACGGACCCATATACCTTGTTTCCCGGTACGCAACGTTATAAGCAACATATTTTGGTATATTATATTCTGAAGAGTACTTTTCAATTAAGGCGTACATTTTAAGAGATGTTGGCGTTCTTGTATCATACATTGAACAATATGACAATTCTATTTTACGTACTCTTTCTTGTTTACTTAAAGTAAATGCGTACAGACCTAAACCAAACACAATAGTAAAATAACAAAACAATATATAAAATTTAGGTTTCATAATTAATGACTTAGATTTCTTGCGTAAATATTAAAAATTGTAACACCAACAGAATCATCATATATTGTGTAATTCCCAGTTTTTTTATCAATAACCATAAGATGATTATTTTGATCTAAAGCTAAATTGACATCTGAATTATCAATATGATTTACAACAATTGGTTTTATTTTTGTTGTACTTCTACTATAGATATACCCAAGAGAAAAGGCTCCTAACACAGTAACACAAAGTGTGGTAATTATACCAACTTTTTTCCCAATAACCTTCAGTTTTTCAACAACTGATTTCTTTTCTTCTTCCATAATCGTATTATTTATTAAATTTGACATAACAAAATTATAGGAATATTAATCCTTATTGTCAAAATGATAATTTACGTTGTAATTGATATTTATTTAGTATGGATGCAAAAACAGAGGCAAGAAAAAAAATGACAACCTTAAATAAATTTTATAATTTTAAAAAGGTATCACAATTTTTTAAAGTATTAAGAGATTCTGGGATTATTAATATGTGGCAGGCACCATCATTTCTTTATATCGGAAGAGAAAGACTGGAACACGAATTTAAGTATAAACATATTCCAGATAAGGAAAATTTTGAAGAGTTACTAGATATGGCCGATAATATGGAAAGACTTATGAAAGTTGGAGTCCAAATGAAAATATCAAAGGCCAATGAAAATACCGGCGATGAAGAAACCGATGATTATGATGAGTTTGATAGAAAATATATGGCCAACTTTAATAGAACTTTACAAAAGGATTCCGAAGATCTTTTTCGTGTTTGGGCCGTACTTTTAGGTAAAGACATTAAAGAAAGTTATAGTTTAAAAGAACACATCTCAAAAATACTTAAAGAAGAAACTTCATTAAAAAAAAAATTAAAAGATTTAATTGATAAGGAAGGTCTTATCCGAACCGCAAGAAAAGTTAATGGAATTTTTAATTTAGCAAAAGTATTAGACACATCGGTATTAGAACTATTAAAACAATTTGCTTTAGGAAAAGAAATATCAACCTACGAGTTAAATGATACTGGTGGTTATGACTTTGTTGGTAAAATTATAGACATTCAAGATAATGATTATAGTGATGTTGGTGTTAGAAGATTTGATTTTATTTTTGAGGTCCAGGAAGGAACTGTTGAATTAATAATGACTAATGATGATAGAACTCACAATTTATTAGATCCGGAATTTCAAGAGGCTGATTATTTCTGGGAAGTTACATATGAAATACAAGATATATTAAATGATAATTATCGTGAATTATTTAGACAATTAAGACTTGATAGTGATTTAGGATTTGTTAAATTTAGAGTTATATTTAAAAAATGAATTTAAGAGAAAATATAGAAACAATTAAAAATATGATGAATATTATATCTGAAGAGAAACTTCACGCAACACCACAAGAGTTAATTAAAAATCTAACACCAGAATTAAAAGAATTATTATTTAAACAATGGAGTGCAAAACAAAACCCTGAATGGCATCCGGAAGGAAACACATTAAAACATATCATTATTGTTTTAAAAAGAGCTTATCATCATTACCCAGATGACCCCAATATGATTATGGCAGCATTGTTTCACGACCTTGGAAAGATGGATGTTTATGCAATTAATCCAAAGACCGGACAACCAACAGCATATGGACACGAAGATAAGTCAGCAGACTATGTTGACCAATTCAAAGAGTGGATTAGTTCGTTTGAAGGAACAGATGTTGATGAAATCAAATATCTTGTTAAAAACCATATGAAGGTAAAACCATCTACCTGGAATCAAATGAAAGATAAAAAGAAAGAACCAATTCAGTCTCATCCGGCATTTGACAAACTTATGGGTTTTACAGATAAGTTAGATGGTGGAGGTCACGAAATCGTAAAAGAAGAAATCCAAAGAATTAAAAATCTTATGTAATTTTTTGTCTATTAAAATAGATCAAAACCCACACTTTAACAGGTTGTGGGTTTTTTATTTGCGTTGTATCTTTGTAGAAACAATAAGAGATATGAAGACCAGAGAAGAAATCAAAAAAGACATTTCAATTATCATTATTAACATGCACGATCAAAAACACAATAGTAAAGATATTCTAAGACGATTGGGTGCGATTGAAGGTATGTTATTGGTGTTAGGTAAAACCAAAATTAATGAACCATTACCGCTTAAAGAGACACAAGTAATCGTTACTGGTCTTTGGGGTAAAACCTACGGTTCAGTTGAAACAGAGTCATACAAAGATTGTATTTTAAGACTGGCTAAAGAAGTTATTAATGAGTAATAAACAATAAGAGATATGAATATAGAAACATTAATGTTAGCGATTGGGATAATCACGGGAATTATCATAGGTATTAATATAAATAGAAAAGACTAAGAGATATGGTAACAATTGAAGAAAAGAATGTAATGATCGCGGACTTTATGGGTATTAAAACACTTAGATATCACGAAGGTATAAATGATGATAGATACTATTTTTATGATTTGGATTTTCCTTTC
>Ga0315900_10000968_pt1 | contig 46146 bp, 41 predicted proteins | sample LakEriMetagenome_FD_203521 | JGI IMG/M metagenome (GOLD analysis project Ga0315900, IMG submission 203521) | Freshwater fungal communities from buoy surface, Lake Erie, Ohio, United States - Buoy 12 MA114 | ecosystem: Environmental > Aquatic > Freshwater > Lake > Lake biofilm | place: USA: Lake... | reverse complement strand
GCCGCATCGCCGAACAGCCCTGCCTCCATGCCGCCGACCGCCTCCAGCGTGTCGGCAATCGCGCGGGGCTGCTCGAAGATCTCCTTCTGCATGTAGTGCCGGTAGGGTCCGAGATCCGCGTCGCCGGACTCGGCCGCCACCTCGCGCACCTCGCGCTGCACCGGATGTCCGGCGCGGTCGTAGACCGTCCAGCCCTCGCGGGTGAGGTCGACGACATCGCCCTCCTCGAGGTAGACGATGCGATCGGTGGTGCCCGCGAGCGCCATCGCGTCGCTGGCGAGAAAGTGCTCGGGCGCCGACGCGCCCTCGGCGGTGCGACCCACGCCGACCACCAGCGGGGAGCCGTGTCGCGCGCCGCACAGCCGGTGCGGCTCGGCGCGTGCGAACACCGCGATCGCGTAGGCGCCCTGGAAGCGCGCCACCGCCGAGCGCACGGCGGCGAGCAGATCCCCCCGGTAGAGGCTGTGGATCAGGTGGGCGATGACCTCGGTGTCGGTCTGGGATTCGAAGACATAGCCCGCCGCCTTCAGTTCATCGCGCAGGGCCTCGTGGTTCTCGATGATCCCGTTGTGCACCACCGCGATCTCCTCGCGGGAGAAGTGCGGGTGCGCGTTGGCGGTGCTGGGCACGCCGTGCGTTGCCCAGCGGGTATGCGAGATGCCGGTCTCGCCGGCGAGCGACGCCTCGCCGATCTGCGCGGCCAGCTCGGCCACGCGCTGGGTGCTGCGGGTGCGCGCGAGCGCCCCGTTGCGCTGGACCGCGACGCCGCAGGAGTCGTAGCCGCGGTACTCGAGGCGCCGCAGGCCCTCCACGAGCACGGGCACGATGTTGCGCGAGGCCACCGCCCCCACGATTCCGCACATGGTCAGCGCGCCTTCTTCTTCGGCCGCTGCCAGCCGGTCCGATGCTGCTGCTGCCTCGGGTTGAGCACCAGCCCGCCCTCGGGCACGTCCTGCCAGACGGTCGTGCCGGCGCCGACGGTGGAGCCCCGACCGACCTTCACCGGTGCCACCAGTTGCACGTCGGAGCCGATGTGCACCTCGTCGCCGATCTCGGTGCGGTGCTTGTTCGCGCCATCGTAGTTGCAGGTGATCGTCCCCGCGCCAATGTTGACGTCCCGACCCACCGTCGAGTCGCCGACGTAGGCGAGATGGTTCGCCTTGCTGCGCAGGCCGAGGGTGCTGGCCTTGACCTCGACGAAGTTGCCGATATGGACCTCGTCGGCGAGCGCGGCTTCGGGACGCAGCCGCGCATACGGGCCGATGCGCGCGCGCGCGCCGACGCTGGCGCCGTCCAGATGGCTGAACGCCTCCACGCGCGTGCCGGCCCCGAGCGTGGTGTCGCGGATCACGCAATGCGGGCCGACGCTGACCCCGTCGGCCAGCTTGACGCTGCCTTCGAACACGCAGCCGACATCGATGGACACGTCGCTGCCGCAGGACAGCGTGCCGCGAATGTCGATCCGCGAGGGATCGGACAGGGTGACTCCGGCTGCCAGCAGGGCGCGGGCCTGCTCGAACTGGTGGACACGCTCGAGCTGCGCGAGCTGCGCCTTGTCGTTCACGCCGAGGGTTTCCCAGATCTCGTCGGGGCGCTCGGTGAGCACCGGCACGCGGTCGGCGACCGCGAGGCGGATCACGTCGGGCAGGTAGTACTCGCCCTGCGCGTTGTCGTTGTCGATATCCGCCAGCCAAGGGCCGAGCAGCGGCCCGGGCACGCAAAGGATGCCGGTGTTGACCTCGCTGATCGCGCGCTGGCGCTCGTTCGCATCCTTGTGCTCGACCACGCCGGTCACCGCGCCGCGGGTGTTGCGCAGCACGCGCCCGTAGCCGGTCGGGTCGGCCAGCTCCACGGTGAGCAGCTTCACCTGCCGCTCGTCGGTCAGCCGCATGCGCTCCAGGGTGGAGGGGCGGGTCAGCGGAACATCGCCGTACAGCACGAGCACCGGCTGAGCCCGGTCGAGGTGGGGCAGCGCCTGCTGGACCGCGTGGGCGGTGCCCAGCTGTTCGGCCTGTCGCGCGAACGCCAGTCCCTGGCCGGCGAATGCCTGCGGCACCGCGTCGCCGCCGTGCCCGTACACCACGCAGATCCGCGCGGGCGCAAGCGACCGCGCGGCCGCAATGACATGGGCCAGCAGCGGCTGCCCGCCGAGCGGGTGCAGCACCTTGGGCAGCGCGGAGCGCATGCGCTTGCCCTGGCCGGCAGCAAGGATGACGACGTTCATGGTGGACTCTCTTCCAGGCGCAGTCCGTCGGGCGATGCTGCAGGCCACCGATACGTCGGCGCCAGGCACCGACGGCTGGCAAAGCGCTGCCCGATGTCTACAAGTAAGCGCCCGCTCACGCCCAAAGCCTTGTGTTGACTAGGGCGCGCGCGTTGCCAGAGGGAATCTTCCAGACTGCGGGCGCTATAGTGCCCCCCCGCCGCCGCCATATCAACCGCCGCACCCGCTTCCAGCCGCAGGCGCGGCTCACTCGAGCCGGGCCCCCGAGTGCCGGACTGCATCCCCCCAGCGGGCCCAGTCGGCCTTGAGCATCTCGGTGAACTCGGCGGGCGAACTGCACCAGGGTTCCGCATCCATGGCGGCGAGCCGGCCGGCGAAACCGCTGTCGCGACAGGCCGGGCGCAGCGCGCCGCCCAGCGCCGCGAGGAGGTTTTCGGGGGTCGCGGCGGGCGCGACGAGGCCGTTCCAGGTCGTGACCACGTAGCCGGGGTACCCCTGCTCGGCCACGGTCGGCACTTCAGGCATCTGCGACAGGCGGCGCTCGCTCGACACGCCCAGCACCCGCAGCTTGCCCGCCTTGTAGTAGCGCAGGACCTCGGAGACGCTGCCGAACACCATCGGCACATGCCCGCCCACCAGGTCGGCGATTGCCGGGGCCACGCCCTTGTAGGGAATGTGCGTCATCGTGATGCCCGCGCGCTGCAGGAACAGCGCCATCGTGAGGTGGGCGGCCGACCCGTTGCCCGAGGAGCCGTAGGCCAGTTCCCCCGGGCGGGCGCGGGCCAGCGCCACCAGCTGCTTCACGTCGCGGGCCGGCAGGCTGGGGTGGACGCCCAGCGCGAAGTAGCTGCGCGAGACCACCGTCACCGGCGCGAAGCTGCGAAACGGGTCGTATCGCACCTTGCCCATCTGCGGGACGATGGACAACTGGGCGAGCGAGGCCATGAACAGCGTGTGCCCGTCGGGTGCCGCCTGCGCGACGAACTCGGCGGCGATCGTGCCACTTGCCCCCGTCCGGTTCTCCACGGTCACCGGCTGCCCGAGACTGCGCGCCATCCACTCGGCGCTCAGGCGGGCGACCGCATCGGTGCTGCCACCTGCGGGAAAGGGCACCACGATCCGCAGCGGGCGATCGGGCCAGCCCGCGAGCGCCGACCCGCCAGCGGCCGCCAGCGTCACCGCCAGCATCACGGGCGCCGTCATCCTGATCCGATACCCCGCGGCGATCGGTCCGGAGCGTCGGACACCCGCGGACACCGCAGGGCTCATCGCGCGAGCCCGGCCGCGCGGATCGCCTCCGCGTACACCGGGTTCTCGGCCCGGATGATCGTGGCCATCTGCTCGGGCGTGGTGCCCATCGGCTCGATGCCGAGTTGCTCCAGGCGCTCGACGATCGCGGGTTCGCGGGCGATCGCCTGGATGGCCGTCGAGAGGGCGTCCACGATCGCTCGCGGCGTCCTGACCGGAGCCATCATGCCCTGCCAGGCGGTCATCTCGAAGCCGGGCAGCACCTCGGCCACGGTCGGGATGTTCGGCGCGCTCCTGAGCCGCTGCGCGGTGGAGACCGCCAGGATGCGGATGCGTTCGTTCTTGGCCTGCGTCATCACTTCGCCGGAGTTGCCGAACAGCATCGGCACCTGGCCGCCGATGAGGTCGGCCATCGCGGGACCACCCCCCTTGTAGGGGACGTGCACCATCTCGATGCCGGCGCGGGCAAGGAACAGCGCCGCCACCAGATGGCCGACCGAACCCTCGCCCGGCGATGCGTAGTTGAGGCGCCCCTTCGGCGACCGCGCGTAGTCGATGAACTCGCGCAATCCCCGCGCCGGCACCTGGGCGTGGATCGCCAGCACCATCGCACCCCGTCCGAACACGCTCACCGGAGCGAGGTCCTCGACCCGATAACCCACCTTGTCGGTCATCGGCACGCTGGTCGTCTGGGCCGAGGAGGCGAACAGCAGGGTGTAGCCGTCGGCGTTCGCCCGGGTCACGAATTCGGTGGCGATCGCGCCGGTGGCACCGGGCATGTTGCGAGGCACGAACGACTGCCCCAGCCGGGAGGACAGTCCGGCCGCCACGAGCCGCGCCTGGATATCCGTGGTGCCGCCTGGCGCGTAGGGGATGACCACCGTCACTGGCTTGGCCGGCCATGCCGCGGCAGGCTGGGCGCGCAGCGGGTCGACCGCCGATGCCCATGCCACCAGGCCGACCACCGCCATCGCGCACCCGCTTCGTGTTGGACCCGGCATCGCCACCTCCGTCATCCCGGTCACGTCGATGTGTCCGACCCCGAAGGCCCCTGGTGCCCGCGCCGGCCGGGGCTGCGCGGGCAGGGGTGCCCTCGAGACCGGGATCCTCAGGGAGAGGCCCGGCCCAGACCCGCCGCCTTCACCGCCTCCGCGTACACCGGAAGCTCGGCCTTGATCATCGCGGCCATCTGCTCGGGCGTGGTGACGATGGCCTCGACGCCGAACTGCTCCATGCGCTCGATGATGGCCGGGTCCTTCGATAGCGCCTGCAGCGCCGAGGACAACGCATCGACGATCGGCCGGGGTGTCCTGGCGGGCGCGAGCGTGCCCTGCCAGGCCGTCACCTCGAAGTTGGGCAGCACTTCGCCGACCGTCGGCACCGACGGCAACTGGCGAAGCCGCTTCGCGGTGGAAACGGCGAGGATCCGGATGCGTTCGTTCTTTGCATTGGCCAGGATCTCGCCCGAGTTGCCGAACAGCATCGGGATCTGCCCGCCCATGAGATCGGTCACCGCCTGGCCGCCGCCCTTGTAGGGCACATGCGTGAGCTTGAGGCCGGCGCGAGCCCCGAAGAGCGCGCCGGTCAGGTGCGAGACCGAGGCCTCGCCGGAGGACCCGTAGTTGAGCTTGCCGGGATTGCCGCGCGCGTAGTCGATGAATTCCTGGAGGTTGCGCGCCGGTACCTGCGCGTTGATCGCGAGGATCAGCGAACTGCGGCTCGAGGCACTGACCGGGACGAGGTCCTCCAGCCGATAGTTCACCTTGTCGACCAGCGGCACGCTGGTGGTCTGCGCCGAGGAGGCGAACAGCAGGGTATAGCCGTCCGGTGCCGCCCTCGCGACGTATTCGGTGGCGATCGCGCCAGTGGCCCCGGGCATGTTGCGCGCCACGAAGGCTTGCCCGAACCGCGCGGAGAGTCCGGCGGCGATCAGCCGGCCCTGGATGTCGATCAGCCCGCCTGCGCCGAAGGGCAGCACCAGCGTGACCGGCTTGGAGGGATAGGCTGCGGGCTGCGCGAGCGCAGCGGACACCGGCCATGCCGCAAGCGCCAGCACCGCGGCGGCACGCCGGCGGGCGCTGGCCCGGACTGATCCCGCGCAAACGCGGCCCGGCATGCGCGGCTCCTCGATCGTGCTGCTCGACATCGTGTTCTGTCTCCCGCGTGGCGAGTCTGCAGCCGGCCAGCAGGAGACTGCGCGGCGGCTCGACCTGCTCTGGTCGTGTCTCACATGACGGGTGTAGTATTTCACGGCGTGCATGCGGCATGTCAAGTCACGAGGCCCGGTCGCCTCCGCAGCACGATCAACACGGGCACGGAGGAGGCCAGCGTGGTCGACAAGCGTGTGGCCGACTGTCGTGAAGCGGTTGGCAGGGTTTTCGATGGCGCGACACTCATGTTCGGCGGCTTCGGCAACGCCGGCATGCCGGCGCGGCTGATCGAGGCGTTGCGCGAGCGGGGCGCCCGCAACCTCACCATCGTGAGCAACGGCGCGGGGACCGGTCCGTTCGCGCTGGGCGCACTGTTCGGCGACGGCCTGGTGCGCAAGCTCGTCGCCTCGTTCCCCGCGCCTTCGGCCGCGCAGTTCCGTGATCGTTATCTCAAGGGCGAGATCGAACTCGAACTCGTGCCCCAGGGCACCCTGGTCGAGCGCATCCGCGCGGCGGGAACCGGACTGGGCGGCTTCTACACCCCGGTCGGCGCGGGCACCGAACTGGCCGCAGGCAAGGAGGTGCGGACGATCGACGGTCGAGAGTACCTGTTCGAGACGCCGCTGCGCGCGGACTTCGTGTTCCTCAAGGGACACCTCGGCGATCGCCTCGGCAACCTGATGTACCGCGGCACGATGCGCAACTTCAACATGGTGATGGCGACGGCGGGCGAAGTCGTCATCGCCGAGGTCGACCGGATGGTCGAGGTCGGCGGGATACCGCCCGAGCAGGTGCACACGCCCGGCATCTTCGTCGACCACGTGGTCGAGGTCGACCGGCACCCGAAGCTGCTCGAAGTCCCGAAGGAGGGCGCATGAGCCTCACCCGCGAGGGCATCGCCTGGTGCATCGCGCGCGACCTGCCCGAGGGCGCCTACGTGAACCTCGGCGTCGGCATGCCGGTGCTGGTGGCGAGCCACCTCGACCGCACGCGCGAGGTCTTCCTCCACAGCGAGAACGGCATCCTCGGCGTGGGGCCACCGCCCGCGGCCGGCGAGGTCGACCTCGACCTCATCAGCGCCGGCAAGGGCTTCTGCACCCTGATGCCCGGCGCCTCGATCTTCGACCAGCAGGTGTCGTTCACGATGATGCGCGGGGGACACCTCACCCACGCGATCCTCGGCGGCATCGAAGTCGCCGCGAACGGCGACTTCGCCAACTGGCGCGTACCTGGCGAGGCCATGCCCGGCGTCGGGGGCGCGATGGATCTCGCGGTGGGCGCGCGCAACGTCTACGTCGCGATGACCCATCTCACCAACAAGGGCGCGCCGAAGCTCGTCGAGCGCTGCGCGGCGCCGCTCACCGCGCGCGCCTGCGTCAAGCGCGTGTACACCGATCTCGCGGTGGTCGACGTGACCCCTGCGGGGTTCGTGCTGCGCGCCCTCGCGCCCGGCCATGGCGTGGACGAGATCCGGGCGGCCACGGGTGCGCCCCTGGGCATCGCGCCCGGGTGCGCGGAACTCGAGGTCCCGGAGCGTGCCGCCGGCGGCGCCGTGTTGCGCCGGTGACCCCATCGCACCGGCTTGCGCGCCGCCGCGTGGCGCAGCCTCCGGCCCCGATCGCATGCAGTACCTCGCGGGGCCGCAACGATCGACCGACTGCCTGCAGGAGATGACCCGGTCATGAGCAAACCCGAGATCCCCCTGACCGACGACGAAGTGCGACGGATCGGTCGCATCATCGAGACGCTCGAGCACTCGAGCTTCGACTACCTGCAACTCGAACTCGGTGACCTGCGGGTCACGGTTGCCCGCGACGGGGTCGTTCTTCCGGGCGTCGTCGCGGCGGCTCCCGCCCCCAGCCCTGCGCCGGCCGCTGCAACCGCGCCGACACCCGCCGCTGCCGCACCGGTGGCTGCGCCCGCCTCCGCCCCTGCCGCGGGCAGCGCGGTCGAACCCGCGCCCGAACCCGGGCTGGTCGACATCGTCTCGCCGATGATCGGGCGCTTCTATTCGCAGCCCGAGCCGGGCGCGGCCCCCTATGTGACGGTCGGCGCACGCGTCGATCCGGACGCGACCGTCTGCCTCGTCGAAGCGATGAAGATGTTCAACGCGGTGCACGCCGGTGTCAGCGGCACCATCGCGCAGGTCTGTGCGCAGGACGCCTCGCTGGTCGAATACGGACAGGTTCTCTTCAGGGTCCGGCCCGCGTGATTCGCCGGGTCCTGGTCGCCAATCGCGGCGAGATCGCGGTTCGCGTGATCCATGCCTGCCAGGCCCTTGGCCTGGAGACCGTGCTGGCTGCCTCGGAGGTTGACCGCGACAGTCTGGCGGCGCGAATGGCCGATCGTACGGTCTGCATCGGTCCGGCCGCCTCGGCGCTGAGCTACCTCCGGGTCGATACGCTGCTGGCCGCCGCGACCGGCACCGGGTGCGATGCGCTGCACCCCGGATACGGGTTCCTCTCCGAATCCGAGTCGCTCGCGGCCGCCTGTGCGGCCGAAGGCGTCACCTTCATCGGTCCGACACCCGAGCAGATCCTGCGCATGGGCAACAAGCTGCAGGCACGGGCGCTCGCGCGCGAGGCGGGCGTCCCGATGCTGCCTGGCTCGGAGAAGGTCGCCGATGCCGAGGCCGCGACACGCATCGCCGATGCGATCGGCTATCCCGTCCTGCTCAAGGCCGCTGCCGGCGGCGGCGGGCGCGGCATGAAGGTGGTTGCCGACGCCGCGGACATGGGTCGGCAGTTCGCGGCCGCCTCGGCCGAGGCACGCAACGCCTTCGGCGATGACACCCTGTATCTGGAACGGTTCATCGGCAATGCCCGCCACGTCGAAGTGCAGGTGCTGGGCGACGCGCACGGCGCGCTGGTACACCTGGGCGAGCGCGACTGCTCGCTGCAGCGGCGCCACCAGAAGGTGGTCGAGGAGTCGCCCGCCCCTGCACTGCCCGACACCACGCGACGCGCACTGCGCGAGTCCGCGGTCACGCTCGCGCGCAGGCTCGCCTATCGCAATGCCGGCACCGTCGAGTTCATCGTCGACGGCGATACCGGCGAGTACTTCTTCCTGGAGATGAACACCCGCATCCAGGTCGAGCATCCGGTGAGCGAGTGCGTCTCCGGCATCGATCTCGTGCAGGAGCAGCTGCGCGTGGCCGCAGGCGAGCGCCTCCGCTACGGGCAGGACGACATCCTGCTGCGCGGACACGCCATCGAATGCCGGATCAATGCCGAGGTCCCTGCCGAGGGCTTCCGGCCCAGTCCGGGGCGCATCACGCGCTGGCAACCGCCCACCGGTCCGAACATCCGGATCGACACCCACTGCCACGAGGGCTATGGGGTACCGATCCACTACGACTCGATGATCGCCAAGCTGATCGTCTACGGCCGCGATCGGGACGAGGCCCTGCTGCGCATGCGAAGCGCCCTGGCGCGCTTCCACATCGAGGGTATCGGCACGACGCTGCCTTTCCTGCGCTTTGCAATGGCGCACGCGGACTTCGCGGCGGGGCGGGTGAATACCGCGCTCGTCGCGCGGATGATCGAGGAGATGGCATCCGGTGGGACGGCGACCTCGGCCTGAGCATGTCGCCTCGCCGGGATACGGCGGATGGAGAACGGGATGGAACGGATCGAATTCGTCGACGTGACGCTTCGCGACGGGCAGCAGAGCCTCTGGGCCGAGCACATGACCACCGGCATGATGCTGCCGGTGATCGACGCGCTCGATCGCGCAGGGTTTGGCGCGATCGAAGTGCTCGCGCCATCGTTCATCGGCAAGTGCGTGCGCGACCTGCGCGAGGATCCGATCGAGCGCGTGCGGCTGCTGCGCGAACGCGGGGGGCGCACGCCCCTGCGGATCAACGCCGGTGGGCTGAACCTGTTCGGCACCGACCAGCAATCGATGGTCGAGCTGTTCTGGCGCGTGATGGCGCGAGCCGGCATCGGCGAGGTGCGCGTCTCGGATTCGTGGAACGACCCGGCGGTCTGGAAGCGCCGGGCCGGAGCGGCGGCAGCGGCCGGGGTGCGCCCGATCATCAACGTCACCTACTCGATCTCCCCGCGGCACGACAACGCCTACTACGCGTCGCGGACCCGTGCGGCTGCCGCGCTCGCGCCGTGGCGCATCTGCCTGAAGGATCCCGGCGGGCTGCTCACGCCGGAGCGCACCGCGGAGCTGGTACCCCTGATGAGGGAGGCCGCGGGCGACATTCCCCTCGAGATCCACACCCACTGCCTGACCGGACTCGGGCCGCTGTGCGTGCTCGAGGCCGTGCGCCGGGGCATCCGCATCGTCAACACCGCGATCCCGCCGCTGGCCGACGACGCGTCGCTGCCCTCGGTGTTCAACGTCGCGGCCAACCTGCGGGCGATGGGCTATGCGACGCCCGTGGACGAGGCCTTGCTGCAGCCGGTGGAGGCCCACTTCCGGAAGATCGCCGAACGGGAGGGCTTCCCGATCGGCCAGCCTGCCGCCTACGACTACGCGCAATACGTCCACCAGGTGCCCGGCGGCATGATCTCCAACCTGCGCAACCAGCTGCGCGAGGTCGGTGCCGAGGATCGACTGCCTGCCGCGCTCGAGGAGACCGTCCGGGTGCGCGAGGAGTTCGGTTTCCCGATCATGGTCACGCCGCTGTCGCAGTTCGTCGGCACCCAGGCGGCCGTGAACGTGATGACCGGCGATCGCTATGCACAGGTGACCGACCAGACGATCCGCTACGCGCTCGGCCACTTCGGCGGCGACGTCGAGCAGCTGATGGACGCCGGCGTGCGCGCACGCATCCTCGATCGACCGCGGGCCCGCGAACTCGCGGCGATCGTCACCGAGCAGCGCTCGGAGGCCGAGATCCGGCGCGATCTGGACGCGGTGGACCTTCCCGAGGAAGAGGTCCTGTTCCGTCATCTCCTCCGGCGCGAGGACATCGCCCGGATGCGCGCCGAGTCACGACCGATCCACGAGATCGACACCGGGGGCGATGCACTCATCGATATCCTCGACACCCTGTCGCGGCGCGCCGGGCGCAGCACCGTCCATATCAGCCGGCCGGGCTTCACCCTGACGCTGGGTCGCTCAGCCGCCGTCGCCGAGCGCGGCGGGCGCTGAGCGCGCGCCTCGCGCATCGGTTTCCTTCACCCTCCTCATTCGTACAGGACCCCACCCAACCATGACGCAGTCGATGTACGGACGGATCGCCATCGCCGGGGTCGGCGAAGCGGCCATCTCCACCACGCAGGTACGCACCGCCCAGGATCTCGCGGTCGAAGCGGGGTTGGCCGCGATGGCCGATGCGGGGGTGAGCCCGCGCGAAGTCGACGGGGTCATCACCGCCAGCCCGGCGGGAGACCCGCACTTCATGTTCAGTACCCTCGTGGCCGAGGCGCTCAATATCCCGGCCCGGGTCAACATGGCGATCCAGGCCGCAGGCGCCTCGCCGGGGATGGGGGTGCTGTACGCCGCACGCGCCATCGCCGCCGGCGACGCGCACACCGTCCTGGTCTGCGAGAGCGACAGCCGCGGCGCGAAGTTCAAGGGCGACAAGATCCAGGCGATGCGAGCCGCGCGGCCGTGGACGGACGACTGGGAAGATCCGTTCGGGCTGACCGTGCCCGGCAAGTACGCGCTGGTGGCGCAACGCTGGATGCACCGCTTCGGCGGTCGCCCCGAGGATCTCGCCGCGGTGGCCGTCGCCGCTCGCCAGCATGCGATGCGCCAGCCGCACGCCCCGCGCAAGGATCCGCTCACCGTCGACAAGGTGCTGGGCTCGGCGATGATCGCCTCGCCCCTGCACGCGCTCGACTGCTGCCCGGTGGCCGACTGGGGCGGCGCGGTCCTGGTCACCACCGTCGAGCGCGCGCGCGACCTGCGCCCGCCGGTGGTGCGGCTGCTCGGCGCGGGGGAGGGACATTCGCCCTACCACCTCGCGGACATCGACGACCTGCCGCCGGCCGCAACCCGCCAGTCGGCGCAGGCCGCCTTCGGCATCGCGGGAGTGAAGCCGTCGGACATCGACACCGCGCAGGTCTTCGACGCGTTCACCATCGCAGCGCTGATCGCGATGGAAGACCTCGGGTTCTGCGAGCCCGGTGCCGGCGGAGCGCTGTTCGCCGGCGGCGATACCGCGCTGGGCGGATCGATTCCCACCAACACCACCGGCGGCATGCTCACCTGGGGCAACGCGCACGTGATCGTGCTGCCCGAGGCGGTGCGCCAGGTGCGCGGCGATGCCGGCATCAATCAGGTCGCCGGGGCCGAGCTGGCCCTCGCGCACGGCATCGGTGGCCCGATGGCGCTGGCCGTCACCATGATCCTGGGCAAGTGAGGAGACGCGCATGAGCGACACCCCTATCCCCGCCAAGCCGTCTCCGTCGCCGGGCGATGCGACCGCGCCGTTCTGGGCCGCCTGCGCCGAAGGCCGCCTGCGACTGCGTGCCTGCACTGCTTGCGGCGCGCGCTTCACGCCCACCCGCGCCGCGTGCGGCTGCGGCTGCACTCGGCTCGAGTGGGTCGAGGCTTCGGGCCGAGGCACGGTGTTCTCGTACACCGTGGTGCACCGCGCGCCCGACCCGGCCTTCCGCGCCGAACTGCCCTACGTGATCGCCATCGTCGCGCTCGAGGACGGTGGTCGCCTGATGAGCAACGTGATCGGCTGCGCCGCCGATGCGGTACGCATCGGCCTGCCGGTCAGGGCGGTGTACGAGACGGTCGGCGAAGGCGTGGGCGTGCCGAAGTTCACGCCGGCCTGAGCGATCTGCGAAGCGGGGTTCGCGAGGGGTCGAAGCATCGATCCGTCGGCGATCCCCGTGCGACCGTCGCCCGCACCGGTGCGCAACCCGCGGTCCGGACCATTCACCCCATCGCCGCCACGATCCGCTCGCGCGTAAGCGGCAGGTCGCGCACGCGGACCCCCAGCGCGTGCGCGAGCGCATTGCCCACGGCGGCGGCCGTCGGGCCGGTCGGGTTCTCGCCACCGCCGAGCGGTGGCTCCTCGGGGCGGTTGATCAGATGCACCTCCACCTCGGGTACGCCGGCGAAGGTGAGGATCGGATAGGTTTCCCAGTCGCGCGACAGGATGCGTTCGCGATCGAAGCGGACCGCCTCGCACAGCGTCCAGCTCAACGACTGGATGATGCCGCCTTCGGTCTGGTTGATGATGCCGTCGGGGTTGATCGCGAGCCCGACATCGATCGCCGCCACGACGCGCGTCACCCGGAAATCGGGCTCGAGGGTGACCTGCGCGACCACGGCCATGTAGCCGTAGCCGTTCTTGTATCGCGCAAAGCCGATCCCACGCCCACGGATCCCGTCGCTCGGTGCATTGGGCACCCAGCCTGACGCGTCGGCCGCGCGCTCGATGACTGCGCGCGCGCGCGGATCGGACAGGTGCTTCAGGCGAAAGGCCACCGGATCCTCGCCCGCGGCTTGCGCGAGCTCGTCCATGAACGACTCGGCGGCAAACACGTTCGCGTAGGCGCCCAGCGCGCGCAGCGTCGACACCCGCAGGGGCAGTTCCTCGACCCGGTGTGCAACCACCTTCTGGTTGGGAAGGTCGTACAGGACCTCGCCATTGCGAGCCATGCCGCCGCCCCCGGCCATCAGCGGATCGCCCTGGGGCATGCGTGCCACCGGCTGCGCGAGATGCCATGCAGCCAGCAGCGTGGCATTCGGGTAGTCGGTCTTCACCATCCCCGAGCGCTGGCTGTGCCCGTTGCTCCACAGGTCGAGCTGCCAGTCGACGATCCGGCCGTCGGCATCGAGCGAAGCCGCCGTCTTCACGCGCATCGCCGGGCCGAGCGGCTCCCAGGCGAACTCGTCGTCACGCATCCACTGCAGCATCACCGGCCGCCCGGGCACCGCGCGCGCGAGCAGCACCGCATCGAAGGCCGCGTCGTCGGCGCCGTTGTGTCCGTAACAGCCAGGCCCGTCGACATGGTGCGCGACGACCGAGGCGGTCGGCAGGCCGAGGATCTGGGCGATCTCCCGCACGAGCGGATAGACCCCCTGGCTGTGGGTCCAGATTTCGACCCGGTCCGGATTCGCGTCCCACCGCGCGAGCGCACTGGACGGACCGATCGACGCGTGCGCGATGTAGGGCTTGCCATACTGCGCCTGAAGCCGGGTCACTCCCCGCGCACGCGCAGCCTCGTCGCGGCGCTCGACGATGACCGTGTCGGTGGTCTGTGCCGCCTCGAGGAACGCGTGGATGCCGTCGGCGTCCACGGGCAGCCCCGGCTCCTGCCAGTGCGCCGCCGCGATCGCCGCGCGGCGCGCCCGGACCGCCTGCTCCTCGCGCTCGGCGACCACCCCGAGGAAGTCGCCGTCGCGCACCACCGCCACCACGCCCGGCAGCGCGCGGATCGCCGCCTCGTCGAACGAGAGCAGACGGGCGCCCTCCGAGGGCGGTCGAACGACGCGCCCGTGGAGCATGCCCGGTTGCACCAGGTCGGCGACGAAGGTCGGCCGTCCCGCCACCTTGCCGGGGATATCCCGCCGCGGCGCGCTGCGACCGACCACGGTGTAGCGGTTCGCCGGCTTCGGCTGGACGAGCCCGGTGGCCTCGCGCGCGAGCAGTTCGCGATGGGGCAGATCCCAGTAGCTTATCTCGCGGGTACGGTCGGCACCCCCGATCCGTCCCTGCTCCACCTGCAGGCGTTCGACGGGCAGATCGAGCCTGCGCGCCGCCTCGGCCAGCAGCACCGCGCGTGCCTCGGCGCACGCCGTGCGCAGGGCCGTACCGCCTTCGTCCATCGAGCGACTGCCCGAGGTGTGGCCTTCATCGGGCGTGAGTTCGGTGTCGCCGCCGATGATGCGCACCTGCTCGAGATCGAGGTCCAGTTCCTCGGCTGCGATCTGCGCGAGCGCGGTGATCGCCCCCTGCCCGTACTCGACGCGACCGGTGAGGATGGTTGCGCGACCGTCCTCGTCGAATCGCACCCAGCGATCGAGTCGCCGGTTGGTGTTCAGCCACAGCGGAAGCACGGGCGCAGTCATGCCGTCCTCCCGGCGCCCTCGTGGATCGCGCGTTCGATCGCGCGCAGGATGCGCGCGTGGGTGCCGCAGCGGCACAGGTTGCGCTCGAGCGCGGCGCGCACCTGCTCGCCGGTCGCCTGCGGCTCGCGGCGCAGCAGCGCGGTCGCCGACATGATCATCCCCGGGATGCAGTAGCCGCACTGCACAGCCTGCTCGTCGACGAAGGCCTGCTGCAGGCCGTCCAGCGCGCCCTCCGCCGAAAGGCCCTCGATCGTCGTGACCGACTTGCCCTCCACGGCCCATAGCGGCGTGTCGCAGGCGTTTACGGCATGGCCGTCCAGCACTACCGTGCAGGCACCGCACTGGCCCAGCCCGCATCCGAACTTCGCGCCCTTCAGTCCGAGGTCGTTGCGCAGGATGTAGAGCAGGGGCGTGTCGGGCTCTGCCGAGACCGTCTGCTCGGCGCCGTTGACGTGAAACCGGGTGGAAGGGTTGTCGCTCATCGTGTCGGACCTCGCGCCCGCGGGGCGGTCAAAGCCGGCAGTAGAGACGATCCGCGGCCATCGCACAAGCGTCGCGTGGGTCCATGGCGCGAGCCGACTGCCGCTCCCGGCGGTCGAGGCCTGCAACGGCATTCGGCCCTGTCACGCGCGTCGCGCGCGTGCGTGGCGCGGCTGGCGATGCCGGTGCCGCGCGCGCTGGATGCCGCTTCGGTCGGATCTCGAACGCTTCAGTGGCTGGCGAGGAGACTGCGGACGGCCTCGAGCACCCGCTCGATCGCTGCCGGATCGACATGCCGATGGGTGACGAGCCTCAGCTGGCGCGCATCGCCATAGGCGCCTGCGCGTATTCCGCGAGAGGCTAGCGCGGTTGCCCACGCCTGCGCATCGATCGGGGATCGCGACACATCCACGCGCACGAGGTTGGTCTCCACTGCCGCCGGATCGACCAGCGCGGGATCGAGGCTCGCAAGCCCCTCGGCCAGCTGTCGGGCCGTGGCGTGATCGTCGGCGAGGCGATCGACCATCTGCTCCAGCGCCACGATGCCGGCGGCGGCCAGCGCGCCGATCTGGCGCATGCCACCGCCGAGCATGCGACGGTAGCCGCGCGCGATCTCGATGAAATCCTCGCGCCCGCAGAGCATCGATCCGGCCGGCGCGGACAATCCCTTGGACAGGCAGAAGCACACCGAGTCGGCGTGCTGCGCGATCGCCGCAGCCTCCACCCCGAGGGCGACGGCGGCGTTGAACAGACGCGCGCCATCGACGTGCACCGGCACGCCATGGCGATCGGCGAGGTCGCGTACCGCCGCCAGATGGGCAAGCGGGAGAACCGCGCCGCCGGCCTGGTTGTGGCTGGTCTCGAGGTGGATCAGGCCGGTCCCCGCACGATCCCGGCCAATGCCCGGGCGGCGGATCACCTCGCGCAGCCTGTCGTAGTCCATCGCACCGCGCCGACCCGGCAGCGGTCGCGGCAGCGTGCCCGCCAGCGCGGACAATCCTCCCACCTCCGAGACCAGCGTGTGCGAACCGGCCTCCATCACGATCTCGCTGCCCCGCGGCGCGTGCACCAGCACCGCGATCAGGTTGGCCATGGTGCCGCTGGGCAGGAACAGGGCAGCCGCCTTGCCCGTGCGGAAGGCCGCCAGCGCTTCGAGATCGCGCACCGTCGGGTCGCCATCGCGCGCGTCGTCTCCCTGGGTGGCGCTCGCCATCGCGTCGAGCATGGCTCGCGTCGGCCGGGTCACGGTGTCGCTGCGCAGGTCGATCACATCGGTCATGCAGGCACCCTCCCCGGAACACATCGCGCTCGTCGTGCGGCACAGGCCCGCGCTATGCTAGCGCCTCCTGCATTGTCCTCCATCACCCTCATGCGCGCTCCGAGTGCTCGTCCGACCCCGTGCCGCCCGGCACTGGGGGCCCTGCTCATGCTGGCGGGAGTGTCCTCGGCCATCGCGCAGGACTGGAAACCCGTGAAGCCGATCCGCTGGATCGTGCCCTTCGCCGCCGGGGGCGCCGCGGACATTGTTTCGCGCGTGATCGCGCCGCGCGCGGCCGAGGCGCTGGGGACGTCCATCGTGGTCGACAACCGGGGCGGGGCCTCGGGCATCATCGGCGCCGAGGCGGGTGCGAAGGCGCCGCCGGACGGCTACACGGTGACGCTCGGCGGCCTGTCGAGCCATGTGCTCAACGTCTACCTGTTCGAGCGGCTGCCCTACGACCCGCGCGAACTCGCGCAGGTGGCGCTGCTCACGCTGGTGCCCAACGTGCTGATGGTGCATCCCTCCCTGCCGGTGCGCAGCGTGAAGGAGTACCTCGCGCTCGCTCGCCAGCGGCCCGACGAGCTCACCTACGCGTCCTCGGGCGTCGGATCGTCGCAGCACCTGAACGCGGTCGTGCTGCAGCAGCTCGCCGGCGTTCGACTCACCCACGTGCCCTTTCGCAGCGGGGCTCCGGCCATCGCCGACCTGCTGGGCGGGCAGGTCATGTCGATGTTCGTGACCATCCCCTCGGGTGCGCCGCACGTACGGGCGGGTCGCCTGCGCGCGATCGGCATCGCGTCGAGCACCCGATCGACGGCGCTGCCGGACGTGCCGGCGATCGGCGAGACGGTCAAGGGATATGACATGACCACCTGGTATTCGCTGCATGCGCCGCCGAAGACACCTCGCGAAATCGTCGCCCGCCTGAATGGCGCGGTGAACGCGGCACTGGCCGACCCCGACGTGCAACGTCGACTCGTGGCCGACGGCGCCATCCTGCGCCCGATGTCGCCCGAGGCCTTCGCGAACTTCTTCCGCGGCGAGTACGAGCGCTGGGGTCCGGTGATCCGGCAGGCGGGCCTGAAGGCCGAAGGCTCCTGAGACGCGCCGCCCCCTCCCGGATCGGCGGCCTGGCGGCAGGCGCGTCCGCCGCTCAGGCGGGGCGGCGTCCGCGCGCGCGGTACGCGACGCACGGAGCCTGGCCGACCCTCACCCCGTGACCAGCAGTTCGTCGTTGCGGAAGACGGTGGCGTGCCAGATCGGCGCCCCATCGGTGATCTCGACGATATCCTCCATGTGGTAGCCCAGTTCGCCCGGCCAGCGGGCGCGGGTTTCCACCGTCGTGATCATGCCCGGCTGGTACGGGATGTCCTCGCCCGCACGAATGATCGGGTGCTCGTGGATGTTCAGTCCCAGCGAGTGCCCGTTGTGCGTGTAGGGAAACGAGAGCCCGGCCCGTTCCTGCTTCGCCTTCGCCAGCGCGAACAGTTCGGCGCCGGTGCGGCCCGGGCGGCAGGCGTCGATCACCGCGTGATGGACGTCGCGCAGCGCCGACCACACCGACAGGTCCTTCGCGCTGGGCGGGCCCAGCTTGGCGGTTCGGCCGACGTTGGAGAAATACTGTCGGAACATTCCGCCCGAATCGGCCTTGAGCAGGTCGCCCTGCGCCAGGCGGTAGCCCGATGGAACCATGTGGGGAAAGCCGGTATGCCGGCCGGCGTTGCAGTAGTTCGAGGTCACCTGGTCGGCGCCTTCGGTGAGCATCCGTTCGGCCAGTCGCACGGCCACCTGCTTTTCAGTCTCGCCGATGCGTGCGGATGTGAACGCATGCAGGAACGCCTTCTCGGTCGCGTGAAACGCCGCGATGATCTGGGCACGTTCAGCAGGCGTCTTGTGCATGCGGGCGGCGGCGAACACGGGTTCGGCCGCGTCGACTCGCAACCCCGGGCAGTGCGCGAGCAGTTCCCGGTAGGCGGCAGCAGGCAGGTAGTCGGTCTCGATCGCCACGCGTCCGTTCGAGAGTCCGCGCTCGGCCAGCAGATCCGCCAGCGCGCGTACCGGCCCCGGATCGAATTCACGATAGCCCTGCACGTCGCTGATCCAGGTATGCGCGCGCGCGTAGGGCGCCTCGATCTCGCACACGATCAGGGTCGGTGCTTCACCCCTGGGCCACAGCACCCAGGCCAGGCGATCGCGGATGCTGCGCTGGGTGGCGATGTGCACGTCGGCGGCGTAGCGCACGTTCTCCGGGGATACCGCGATCACCGCGTCGAACGGCGACTGCGCGATCAGCCGCTCGAGCAGGTCGAGGTTGGCCATCGCCGCCGCCCGGCGAAGGCCGGGGGTCGCGTCCGGAGGGACACGGGGCGTCGATTCGCTGGCGCTCATGCGGGACCTCCAGGGCGAGTGCGCGGAGTGGGAAACAGGGTCATGGCCGGGAGCATGCTCGGGTACCCGCGTAAGGGCTGAGGACGTACCATTGCGTCCTCGCAGGAGATCGATGATGCCGAGCAGAGAGTACCCGCGCCCGATCGGCGCCACCAGCCCGCAGGTTCGCGGTTCGCTGATCATGCGGTCGGTCGCCGCCGCCTCCGTGTTCGTGCTTGCCGGGCCTGTGGCCACGCCCGCCGACGCTCAGGCGTGGCCGGTCCGCCCGATCCGCATGGTCACCCCGTTCCCGCCGGGCGGAGGTACCGACTTCCTTGCACGCCAGTTCGCCACCCAGCTCTCGGACGCGCTCGGTCAGCCGGTGACGGTGGACAACCGCGCGGGCGCGGGCGGCAACGTGGGCGCGGAGATCACCGCGAAGTCGCCACCCGACGGCTACACGCTGATGCTCACGTCGAACTCGCTGGTGATCAACGCGTCGCTCTACCAGAAGCTCGGCTACAGCGCGCTCACCGACATCACGCCGGTGGCGCTGGTGGCCAGCGCGCCCCTCGTGCTGGCCGTGCATCCGTCGGTGCCGCTCACGTCCGTCAAGGACGTGGTCGCGCAGGCGCGCAAGCGGCGGGGCGGACTCAACTTCGGATCCAACGGCAACGGCACCAGCGGCCATCTCGCCGGTGAACTGCTGCGCATCTCCTCCGGCATCGAACTCACCCACGTACCCTACAAGGGTGCCGCGCCGGTGATCGCCGCGCTGCTCGGCGGCGAACTCGACATGGCCTTCACCACGCTGCCCTCGGCGATCCCGCACGTGCGGGCCGGGCGGCTTCGCGTCGTGGCGGTCACGACCCCGAAGTCGTCGCCGGCACTGCCGGACGCGCCGCCGATCGCCGCCACGTTTCCGGGCTATTCGATCGAGATCTGGTACGGCATTTTCGGACCCGGGGGTCTGCCCTCGGCCATCCAGGAACGGCTGGCGACCGAATTGCGCAAGGCGCATGCCTTGCCCAGCGTGCGCGGCGCGCTCGAGCGCGAAGGTGCGCTGCCGGTCCTGCTGACCGGCGCCGAGTTCTCGGGCTTCTACCGCAGCGAGATCGACAAGTACGCGAAGATCGTCAAGGCCTCGGGCGCACGGGCGGAGTAGTCGCGGCGCGACCAGTCGTCTGCCGAAAGGTCCACCGACCGTCCGCGGCGGCCGCGGTCATCGCGCCATCCAGGCCGCAGGGCCTCGTACGCCCGCGGGCCGGCCGGTGCCGCGGCGAACTCGCCGTCGGCGTCGTACGACCCTCCACCCGGGGCATGATCCGCGTCGGAGCACCGACGCGGCGCGGGCTCAGCGCTTCTGGCGGAACTTGCGGATCGAGGCGATCTGCGCGGCGACCGTGGCGAGTTCGGCCTGCGCGGTGGCCACTTCGAGTTCGCCCTTGGCGTTGCGCAGGATCTCCTCGGCCTGGCGGCGGGCTTCCTCGGCCTTCGCCTCGTCGAGGTCGTGGCCGCGGATCGCGGTGTCGGCGAGCACGGTGACAACCTTGGGCTGCACTTCGAGGATGCCGCCGGCGACGAAGACGAACTCCTCTTCATCCTTGCCGGCGACCTTGATGCGCACCGCACCCGGCTTGATGCGGGTGATCAGCGGGGTGTGCTGCGGATAGATGCCGAGCTCGCCCGCTTCGCCGGGCAGCACGACGAACTCCGCCTCGCCGGAGAAGATGCTCTCCTCTGCGCTGACGACATCGACGTGGATCGTGTGGGCCATGGCTCTGGGGACGGATGCTGGGGGTCAGGGGTGGTGGACTCGCGTTCGGCGAGCCCGGCGTCGCAAGTGGCGCGGCGAGGACCGGAACACCGGCCCGGTCCGGCTTCGCCGATTTACTGCAGCGACTTGGCCTTCTCGAAGGCCTCCTCGATGGTGCCCACCATGTAGAACGCCTGCTCGGGCAGCGCGTCGCACTCGCCGTCGACGATCATCTTGAAGCCCTTGATCGTGTCCTTCAGGGCGACGATCTTGCCCGGCGAGCCGGTGAACACCTCGGCGACGTTGAACGGCTGCGAGAGGAAGCGCTGGATCTTCCGGGCGCGAGCCACGGCCAGCTTGTCCTCGGGCGACAGTTCGTCCATGCCGAGGATCGCGATGATGTCGCGCAGTTCCTTGTAGCGCTGCAGGGTGGCCTGCACCGCCCGGGTGACGTTGTAGTGCTCCTCGCCGATCACGTTCGGGTCGAGCTGGCGCGAGGTCGAGTCGAGCGGATCCACCGCAGGGTAGATTCCCAGCGAGGCGATGTCGCGCGAGAGCACGACGGTCGCGTCGAGGTGGGCGAAGGTGGTCGCCGGACTCGGGTCGGTGAGGTCGTCCGCCGGAACGTACACCGCCTGGATGGAGGTGATCGAGCCGACCTTGGTCGAGACGATCCGCTCCTGCAGGCGGCCCATTTCCTCGGCGAGCGTGGGCTGGTAGCCCACCGCGGAAGGCATCCGGCCGAGCAGTGCCGACACTTCGGTGCCCGCCAGGGTGTAGCGATAGATGTTGTCGACGAAGAACAGGATGTCACGACCTTCGTCGCGGAACTTCTCGGCCATCGTCAGGCCGGTCAGCGCCACGCGCAGACGGTTGCCCGGCGGCTCGTTCATCTGGCCGAACACCATCGCGACCTTGTCGAGCACCTTCGACTCTTCCATCTCGTGGTAGAAGTCGTTGCCCTCGCGGGTGCGCTCGCCCACGCCGGCGAACACCGAGTAGCCGCCGTAGCTCTTCGCGATGTTGTTGATGAGCTCCATCATGTTCACGGTCTTGCCCACGCCGGCGCCGCCGAACAGGCCGATCTTGCCGCCCTTGGCGAACGGGCAGATCAGGTCGATCACCTTGATGCCCGTGGGCAGCAGTTCCACCGAGGGCGAGAGTTCATCGAACTTCGGCGCGGCCTGGTGGATCTCGCGGCGCTCTTCGGTCTGGATGTCGCCCGCCTCGTCGATCGGGCGACCGAGCACGTCCATGATGCGGCCCAGCGTGGCGCTGCCCACCGGCACGGAAATGCCGTGGCCGGTGTTCTTCACCGACATGCCGCGGCGCAGTCCATCGGAGGAACCCAGCGCGATCGTGCGCACGATGCCGTCGCCGAGCTGCTGCTGCACCTCGAAGGTGAGGCCCTTCTCGGCGAAGCTGGCCGTCGCGCTGTCCTCGAGGATCAGCGCGTCGTACACCCTGGGCATCGCGTCGCGGGGAAACTGGATATCGACCACCGGGCCGATGCACTGAACGACGGTTCCGTTGCTCATGGCTGCTTCCTTGACTTGAATGAGTTCAGACGGCGGCCGCGCCGGAGACAATCTCCGACAGCTCCTTGGTGATCGCCGCCTGGCGTGCCTTGTTGTAGACGAGCTTCAATTCGTCGATGACCTTCTTCGCGTTGTCGCTGGCCGCCTTCATCGCGACCATCCGCGCGCTCTGCTCCGAGGCCATGTTCTCCGCGACCGCCTGGAACACGAGCGCTTCGACGTAGCGGGTGAGCAGTTCGTCGAGCACGGTCTTGGCATCGGGCTCGTACAGATAGTCCCACCCGGGGCTTCCGGCATCGGCCTCCATGCGCTCGGCGGGCAGGGGAAGCAGTTGCTCGACCTTCGCGTCCTGCCGCATGGTGTTCACGAAGTCGTTGTAGCAGAGGTACACCGCGTCGAGTTCGCCCGCGGCGAACTTGTCCAGCATGACCTTCACCGGGCCGATGAGCTTTTCCATGCGCGGGGTGTCGCCCAGTCCGGTGACGTGCGAGACGATGCGCGCACCCAGCCGCTGGAGGAATCCGAAGCCCTTGTTGCCCAGCGCGGTCGCCTCGATGCCCTGCCCTGCCTGCTCGCACTCGCGCATCCGGCCCAGCACCTGCCGGAGGAGGTTGGTGTTCAGGCCGCCGCACAGGCCCTTGTCCGAGGTGACGACGATGAAGCCGACGTTGCGACGCTCGGCGGGCGCAGTCAGGAACGGGTGACGGTACTCGGTATTGGCGTGGGCCAGGTTGGCCGCGATGTTGCGGATCTTCTCGGCATAGGGACGCGCCGCGCGCATGCGATCCTGCGCCTTGCGCATCTTGCTCGCAGCGACCATTTCCATCGCCTTGGTGATCTTGCGCGTGTTCTCCACGCTCTTGATCTTGCTGCGGATTTCCTTGGAACCTGGCATCTCGATCTCGTCTGCAGGGCGGGGACGGGCGGCACCCGATGGGCACCGCCGCCGTAGGCGTCGCCTCAGTACGTGCCGTTCTTCTTGAAGTCGTTGATCGCCTCGACCAGCTTGGCCTCGTCGTCCTTCGAGAGGTCCTTGCTGGACTCGATCGACTCGGCCAGGGCCGCGTACTTCGTCTTGATGAAGTCACGCAGCGCGCGTTCGAAGGACAGGGCCTTCTTCACGTCGACGTCGTCGTAGAAGTTGCTGTTCACCGCGAACAGGGTGACGGCCATCTCCCAGACCTGCAGCGGCTGGTACTGGGGCTGCTTCATCAGTTCGGTCACCATGCGGCCCCGCTCGAGCTGGCGGCGGGTGGCGTCGTCGAGGTCGGAGGCAAACTGCGCGAACGCCGCCAGCTCGCGGTACTGGGCCAGCGCCAGGCGCACGCCGCCACCGAGCTTCTTGATCACCTTGGTCTGCGCCGCACCACCCACGCGCGAGACCGAGATGCCGGCGTTGATGGCCGGTCGGATGCCGGCGTTGAACAGGTCGGTCTCGAGGAAGATCTGGCCGTCGGTGATCGAGATCACGTTGGTGGGCACGAACGCGGAGACGTCGCCGGCCTGCGTCTCGATGATCGGCAGCGCGGTGAGCGAGCCGGTCTTGCCCTTGACCTCGCCCTTGGTGAACTTCTCGACGTACTCCTCGTTCACGCGCGCGGCGCGCTCGAGCAGGCGGCTGTGCAGATAGAACACGTCGCCGGGGTAGGCTTCGCGGCCCGGCGGGCGGCGCAGCAGCAGCGAGATCTGGCGGTAGGCCACGGCCTGCTTCGACAGGTCGTCGTAGACGATCAGCGCGTCCATGCCGCGATCGCGGAAGTACTCGCCCATCGTGCAGCCGGAGTAGGCGGAGATGTACTGCATGGCAGCCGACTCGGAGGCCGACGCGGCCACGACCGTCGTGTAGGCCATCGCGCCGTATTCCTCGAGCTTGCGGACCACGTTCGCGACCGTGGAGGCCTTCTGGCCGATCGCAACGTAGATGCAGAAGAGGTCCTTGCCCTTCTGGTTGATGATGGTGTCGATCGCCACCGCGGTCTTGCCGGTCTGGCGGTCACCGATGATCAGCTCGCGCTGGCCGCGGCCGACCGGCACCATCGCGTCGATCGCCTTGAGGCCCGACTGCACCGGCTGCGACACCGACCGCCGCGCGATCACGCCCGGGGCCACCTTCTCGATCACGTCGGTGAGCTTGGCGTTGATCGGGCCCTTGCCGTCGATCGGCTGACCCAGCGCGTTCACGACGCGACCGATCAGCTCCGGGCCGACCGGCACCTCGAGGATGCGGCCGGTCGTCTTGACCGTGTCGCCCTCGGAGATGTGTTCGTACTCGCCCAGGATCACCGCGCCGACCGAGTCGCGCTCGAGGTTGAGCGCCAGCCCGAAGGTGTTGTTCGGGAACTCGAGCATCTCGCCCTGCATGACGTCGGACAGCCCGTGCACACGGCAGATGCCATCGGTCACCGAGACCACGGTCCCCTGGTTGCGAACCTCTGCGCCGACGCCCAGGTTCTGGATGCGGCTCTTGATCAGTTCGCTGATCTCGGAGGGATTCAGTTGCATCGCTGTGCTCCTAGGATTGAAGGGCGGTGGCCATCTGCGCGAGGCGGCCACGCACCGAAGCGTCCAGTACTTCATCGCCGACGGTGGCCCGCACGCCACCGATCAGCTCGGGATTGACGCGAACCGTCGCGGTCAGGCGGCAGCCGAATCGCCGCTCCATTGCACCGACCAGCTCGGCCAGCGCTGCGTCGTCCATCGGGAAGGCCGACTCGACCAGCAGGTCGGCGCGGCCTTCGTCGCGGTTGCGCAACGCATGGAATTGCGCGGCGATTTCGGGCAGGGTTTCCACCCGGCCGTTCTCGGCAAGGGTCGCGACGAAGCGGGCGGCCTCGCCAGTGAGTCCGCCCGGCACGATGCCACCGAGGAAGGCGGCCAGCCGGTCGGCGCTCAGCGCGGGGTCACCTACCACGGCCTTGAGCTGGGGATCGGACACGATGCGGCCCAGGTTCGCCAGCAGGTCCGACCACGCCGGCACCGCACCGGTCTCGCGGGCCAGCTTGAAAGCCGCCTCGGCGTAGGGACGCGCGACGGTCGACAGTTCAGCCATTGCGATCAGAGCTCCTGCTTGAGGTCGGCCAGCATCTGGGCGTGGGCCCTGGGGTCGACCTCGCGCTTGAGGATGCGCTCGGCACCCGCCACGGCGAGTGCGGCGACCTGGTCGCGCAACTGCTGCCGCGCCCGCTGGACTTCCTGCTCGACCTCGGCGCGGGCGGCGGCCATGATGCGCTCGGCTTCGGTGCGAGCCGCGTCCTTGGCCTCCTCGACCAGAGCGGTCGCGCGCTTCTCGCCCTGGGCGATCAGCTCCTGGACGCGGGCCTTGGCCTCGCGATCGGCGTCCTGGGCGCGCTTCTCGGCAGCGGCCAGGTCGGCCCGGCCACGTTCGGCGGCGGCCAGCCCGTCGGCGATCTTCTTCTGGCGCTCTTCGAGCGCGGCGATCAGCGGCGGCCAGATGAACTTCATCGTGACATACGCCCCGATGAAGAACACGATCAGCTGAATGAACAGCGTGGCGTTGATGCTCATCTAGAACCTCGTTCGTTCCGCAGCCCCCGGACCCATGCCGGGGGGCGGTATCCGCGGCGGATGATTCGCCCCCACGGGGAGCGTCCATCCGGTGGGCCGCGGGTGCTGCCGGTCGCGCGCCCGGTTGCGGCGCGCGAGAGGGGAAGGACTCAGCCGGCGAACGGGTTGGCGAAGGCGAACATCATCGCGATGCCCACGCCGATCAGGAACGCGGCGTCGATCAGGCCGGCGAGCAGGAACATCTTGGTCTGCAGCGTGTTCATGAGTTCCGGCTGGCGCGCGGCGGCCTCGATGTACTTGCCGCCCATGATGCCGATACCGATACAGGCGCCGATGGCACCCAGACCGATGATCAGACCGCAGGCGAGGGCTACGAGGGCAACGTTGGTCATCACTGCTACTCCTGTGGAAGGAACAACGAACGGAATCGCTTGCGCGAAGAAGCGGGAGGGAAGCGGGCTCAGTGGCCCTCGTGCGCCTGGCCGATGTAGACCAGGGTCAGCATCATGAAGATGAAGGCCTGAAGCAGCACGATCAGGATGTGGAACAGCAACCACACCGTGCCGGCGATGACGTGCAGGGCCGCCATCGACAGCCCGGTCGCATTGAGGGCGAGGGCACCGCCCATCAGCGCGATCAGGAAGAAGATCAGCTCGCCGGCGAACATGTTGCCGAACAGTCGCATGCCCAGCGAAACCGTCTTCGCCGCGTACTCGATCAGGTTGAGCAGGAAATTGAAAAGCCAGAACGCCGGGTGGGAGCCGAACGGCGCGCAGAACAGTTCGTGCACGAAGCCGCCCACGCCCTTGATCTTGATGCCGTACCAGAGCATCAGGATCAGCACGCCCAGGGCCATGCCGAGCGTTCCGTTCAGGTCGGCGGTGGGCAGCGGACGCAGGTAGACGTCGTGCTCGGGCACGCCCGCGGCGTACCAGCCGATCCACGAGGCGATCTTCGGGAAAAGGTCGACGGGAATCAGGTCGATCGCGTTCATCAGCGCGATCCACACGAACACGGTCAGCGCCAGCGGCGCGATGAAGCGGCGGTCGCCGTGGACGATGGAGCGGCTCTGCTCCTCGACCATCTCGACCATCATCTCGACGAACGCCTGGAAGCGACCGGGAACGCCGCTGGTCGCCCGCTTGGCCGCGGCCCGCAGCAGCAGAAGACCCAGCACCAGGCAGGCGATCGAGAAGAACACCGTGTCGATGTTGACCACGGAGAAGTCGATGATCGACTTCTGCTTCTCGGTCTGCCAGTGGCCGAGGTGGTGGACGATGTATTCGGTCGCGGTGAGCGAGTGGGAATCGGCAGCCATGGAGACAGAGTGTCGGAGCTATATGTTTCAGGATTCTGGCGGCCCGGGCTGCCGGGCCCGGCCCTTCATCAGCAGGGCCAGCCAGTTCGACTTCACCGCCACGATCACGCCGAGCACCGCGCCCGGCCACCAGATCGTCGATATCGTCCGAGCGAGCGCGGCCAGCAGCAGCAGCGTCAACAGCACCTTGGCGAACTCGCCGACGAAGAACACCGCCGCGGCCTGTTCGGGCCTGTACCGCAGCGCCAGCGAGAACCGCCACGCGAATAGCGCGCTCGGGACCCAGCAGGCGGCTCCGCCCGCCAGCGTCGACCAGCCTTCACGGGTGCCGAACAGCACCCCGACGACCAGCGCGCACGCCACAACCAGAGCCGCCTGCAATCCGACGATCGCGACGAACCCCGGGGGACCAGACTTCGTCGCGGATGCAGCGGATTGCATGCAGGGGCCTTGCGTTTGCCGCGCCGGACTTTCCGCGCCCCGACCATCGGCCGGGGGCGGGCCTCGACGCCGCCCGGACGACAACCGCGACAGACACAACGGGAGTCGCCTTCCACAAAGCCCTTGATTTTCTCGCGCGCCCCGTCGGGTTGTCAATCCGGCGAGCGGCGTCCCGGCTTCCGGGGCCCGGGCGCAGGTCGCGCCCGGACGGCCTCACTCCGGCGACAGGCCGAGCCGCCGCGTCAGGTCGTCGAGCTGTTCCAGCGAATGCCAGGTGATTTCCAGCCGACCCGTCCGGCGCGGGCCGACCCGCAGGCGCACCGCGGTGCCGAGGGTCTCGGCGAGTCGCTCCTGCAATCGCAGCACGTCGCGGTCGGGTTCGCGGTGACGGGCCGGGGCGCCGGCACCGCGCGCAGGCGCCACCAGGCGCGCCACCTCCCGCTCGGTATCCCGCACCGACAGCCGCTGGCCGGCGACCCGATTGGCCAGGGTGATCTGCCGCGCGGGATCGAGCGACAGCAGCGCGCGGGCATGTCCCATCTCGATCGATCCGGAGGCCAGCATCTCCTGCACCGGCTCGGCCAGCGCGCGCAGGCGCAGCAGGTTGGTGACCGCGGCGCGCGAGCGGCCCAGCGCCCGCGCGGCCGCCTCGTGGGTCATGCCGAACTCGTCGATCAGGCGCTGGATGCCGTGCGCCTCTTCGAGCGCGTTGAGGTCCTCGCGCTGGATGTTCTCGATCAGCGCCATCGCGACGGCCGACTCGTCGGCGATGGTGCGAACCAGCACGGGGACCTCGGTCAGGCCCGCTCGCTGCGCGGCCCGCCAGCGCCGCTCGCCCGCGACGATCTCGAACCGATCGGCGCCGACCGGGCGAACGAGGATCGGCTGCAGGATGCCCTGTTCGCGGATCGAGGAGGCCAGTTCCTCGAGCGCGGTGTCGTCCATGCGGGTGCGCGGCTGATACTTGCCCGGCAGCAGGCTGCCGACCGGAAGCGTCCGGAGGCCTTCGGCCGGCTCGCCCGCGGGCGCCGCGACCGGGGCATCCACGACCGACTTGCCCAGCAACGCGTCGAGACCCCGTCCCAATCCCCTGTTCTTCGCCATCACGTCGCCATCCCTGTCTCGGAGCCGCCGCCTTCGCGCGCCGCCTCGCGATTGAGCATCTCGCCCGCCAGCGCGAGGTAGGCGAGGGCCCCCTTCGACTGCCGGTCGAACACCAGCGCCGGCTGCCCGTGGCTGGGTGCCTCGGCCAGGCGCACGTTGCGCGGCACGATGGTGCGGAACACCTTGCCCTCGAAGTGGCGCATGAGCTGGTCGGAGACCTGCTGGGCAAGCGTATTGCGCGGGTCGTACATCGTGCGCAGCAGTCCATCGATCTCCAGCGACGGCTGCAGCCCCTGTCTCACCCGGCGGATCGTCTCCACCAGGTCGGTCAGGCCCTCCAGCGCGTAGTACTCGCACTGCATCGGGATCACCACGGCGTCGGCGGCTGCGAATGCATTGATCGTGAGCAGCGACAGGGCCGGCGGGCAATCGATCAGGATGTAGTCGTACTGCGCGGCGATCGGCCGCAGTGCCTGCCGAAGCCGCTGCTCGCGCGCATCGGCATCGACCAGTTCCACCTCGGCGCCCGCGAGGTGGCGGTTCGACGGCAGCAGGTCGTAGCCGCAGCTCTCGGAGCGCACGCGGGCCGATGCGGCGTCGCGCAGCCCGAGCAGCACGTGGTAGATCGACGCATCGAGCGCGGCCTTGTCGATGCCGCTGCCGGTCGTTGCATTGCCTTGCGGATCGAGGTCGATCAGCAATACCCGGCGCCGGGCCGCGGCCAGGCTCGCGCCGAGGTTCACGGTCGTGGTGGTCTTGCCCACCCCGCCTTTCTGGTTGGCGACGGCAAGGATCCGGGTCATTGCGGTGCACGAACCCTGACCAGGTGGCGCTCGCCGTCGAGGCCCGGCACGTCCAGCTTCACGACGTCGACTTCTCCGGCTTCTGCCGGCAGCTGCAGCACCTCTTCGTACGGATGCACGCCCTTCATCGCGAGCAGTTCGCCGCCGGGCGTGCGCAGTCGGCCGGCGAGCTGGGCAAACTCCGGCAGGTCGGAGAACGCGCGCGAGATCACCGCATCGAACCGCTCCTCGGGTTGCCAGGCCTCGACCCGATCGACCACGACCCGGGCGTTGCCGATGCCCAGTTCGCCGACCGCCTGCGCGAGGAACGCGCCCTTCTTGTGGTGGCTGTCGATCAGCGTGACCCACCACGCGGGTCGTGCGATCGCCAGCGGGATGCCGGGCAGCCCGGCGCCACTGCCCACGTCGAGCACGCGGCGGGCCGGGGCGTCGATCGCGCGCAGCACCGCGAGGCTGTCGAGCAGGTGATGCGTGACCATGCGCGAGACATCGCGGATCGCGGTGAGGTTGTGCACCTGGTTCCACTTGGCGATCAGCTCGACGTAGTCGAGCAGGCGGCGCCGCTGGTCGACGGAGAGGTCGAGTCCCAGCGCGGCGAGTCCGGTGTCGAGGGTGGTGGCAGGCATGGCAGGCTCCGGGTCCCGTCTTGAGGTCAGGCGCGACGGGCGGTCGACGCGTGCGACGGATGTTCGTGTTGCGGCGCCGCATTCGCGGCAAGCTTGCGCAGGTACACCCGCAGCAGCGACACGGCGGCCGGCGTGATGCCCGGCACGCGCGAAGCCTGGCCGAGCGTTGCCGGACGGGCGGCCGCCAGCCGCTGGCGGGCCTCGAAGGACAAGGCGGTCAGGCTGGCGTAGTCGAGGTCGGCGGGCAGCGGCGTGGATTCCGTCGCGGACTGGCGCGCGATCTCGTCCGCCTGACGCTCGATGTAGCCGGCATAGCGCACGCTGATCTCCAGCTGCTCGATGACCGCTTCGTCGTCCACGCCCGGGCCCGCAGCCGGCAGCGTCATCAGCGATCGGTAGCTGACATCGGGTCGACTGAGAAGTTGTGTGAGCGCATACTCTCGCTCAAGGGTTCGTCCTAGCACACGGATAGCGTCAGCCTCGGAAACCAGACGGGGGTTGACCCAGGTCGAGCGAAGGCGCTCGCCCTCACGCTCGACCGCCTCCCGCTTGCGCTCGAAGGCTTCCCACCGATCGTCCGGGACGAGCCCGAGCTCACGCCCGACCGCAGTCAGGCGAACGTCGGCGTTGTCCTCGCGCAGCGACAGCCGGTATTCCGCGCGGCTGGTGAACATCCGGTAGGGCTCGGTCACGCCCTGCGTCACCAGGTCGTCGACCAGCACGCCCAGATAGGCCTGATCCCGCCCGGGCACCCAGGCGGGCTCGCCCCGCGCCGATCGCGCGGCATTGATGCCGGCCAGCAGCCCCTGGGCGGCGGCTTCCTCGTAACCGGTCGTGCCGTTGATCTGTCCCGCAAGGAACAGCCCCGGAATCGCCCTCAGTTCGAGGGACGCCGCCAGCGCCCGCGGATCGACATAGTCGTATTCGATCGCGTAGCCCGGGCGCACGATATGCACCCGCTCCAGTCCCCGGATCGATCGCATGTAGTCCAGCTGGACATCGAAGGGCAGGCTGGTCGACATGCCCTGCGGATAGATCTCGTTGACGGTGAGGCCCTCGGGTTCGAGGAAGACCTGGTGGCTGTCGCGGTCGGCGAAGCGGGTGACCTTGTCCTCGATCGACGGGCAATACCGGGGACCCACCCCTTCGATGACGCCCGCGAACATCGGCGACCGGTCCAGGTTGGCGCGGATCACCTCGTGCGTCCGGGTATTGGTGTGCGTGATCCAGCAGCAGATCTGCCGCGGATGCATTTCGCGCCGGCCCATGAACGAGAACACCGGGACCGGCTCATCGCCGGGTTGGCGCTCGAGCACGGAGAAGTCGATGGTCCGGGCATCCAGCCGCGGCGGAGTACCGGTCTTCAACCGGCCAACCGGCAGTTGTATCTCGCGCAGGCGCTCGGCAAGACGGTGGGACGCGGGATCGCCTGCCCGGCCGGCCGAGTGGTTCTTCATGCCGATATGGATCAACCCGGACAGGAACGTCCCGGTCGTGATGACCACCGCCCGGGCCCTGAACCGGATATCGCTCTGGGTGACCACCCCGGCGATCCGGCCGTTCTCCAGGATCAGGTCGTCGACGGCCTGCTGGAAAATGGCCAGATTCGGCTGGTTCTCCAGCCGGCGGCGGATCGCCGCCTTGTACAGCACCCGATCCGCCTGGGCACGGGTCGCCCGAACCGCGGGCCCCTTGCGGGCATTCAGCGTGCGGAACTGGATCCCGGCTTCATCGGTTGCCAGCGCCATCGCCCCGCCCAGCGCGTCGATCTCCCGCACCAGGTGACCCTTCCCGATGCCGCCGATCGAAGGGTTGCAGGACATCTGCCCCAGCGTCTCGATGTTGTGCGTCAGCAGCAGCGTCGCCCGACCGGATCGGGCGGACGCGAGCGCGGCCTCGGTGCCGGCATGGCCGCCACCGACGACGATCACATCGTAGTCTGTCGGATACCACATGGCTGGTGTCTGGGCAGTCCGGCCCGGGCGAGAACGCGGTAGGCGGCGCCGGACGGGCGCTCGGGGCTTTCGCGGGGGGCCGATTGTAGGCGCAGGTCGCGGCCACGCCAAGCGGTTGTTCCACGTGGAACGATGTTCGGGAGCGAGGTACTGCGACCTCGCCCGGACGGGATACACGCCGGCTGTTCCACGTGGAACAGCCGGCGGGGTCAGGCGGGTCTCCCGCCTCCGCGCAACAGGACGCCCGCCAGCCGGATCATCGCCCAGAGCAGCGCGACCGGGATCAGCAAGGTCTGCAGGAGAAACACCACGATCACGCGCACCATGCTGTCGACCGCCTGCTCCGCGGCCTGGGTCCAGTACTCCAGACGCCGCTTCCACTCGGCCGGACTGAGGGTCTCCCGCCAGCCGGGCTGAGCGGCCCCCTGCTCGCCCGCGCTTGCAGCAAGCCGCTCCAGCGTCTGCTGGCTACGCGCGAGATCCGGGGCCATGAATGCCCGATAGAGCGCCTCGCTGGCAATCGCGGATGCGGGCACCGCAAATCGCGCGAGCAGCAGAACGATCAGTATTCCGCGCAAACCCGCAGATCCCGCGCGTCCACGGCACAACGCGGCGATCGCAAACGCCGCTGCCACGCTGAGCGCCAGCGCCAGCAGCCAGTGCCCACCGACGGCCACCAGCACGCGCTGGACCCCGAAGGACACCGTGGCCAGCAGCATCATCGAAGCAAACCACTCCACGAGATCGTTCAGCGGGTCGAGTACCTGCCCGAGCGCCACGGTCACACCGGTACCCAGCACGCTGACCGCGACCGTGCTTTCCTGGAGCAATGAAATGCCCGCGTTCAGCGCCCTGGCCGCCGCATGGGCGATCAGCGCCCGACGAAACCCGTCCTCGACCTGTTCGACCGCGATCTGGTCGAGCCATGGCAACCAGGCCAGCACCACCACGAGCCCCCATCCCGCGATCGACAACCCTCGGACACCGCGCTCCATCCCTGTCCTCCCCTGCCGGTTGACGCGCCCTGGCGGCGCATCGATCGAACGCGCGAAGGCCGGTCAGCACCAGCCCCTTCGCCATGCCGATGCATCCTGGAGATCTCGCCACCGTATCCGGACAGCCCGGCGCGAATGCACCGCCTCGATGATGATCCACTCCCAGCGGCTGGCCGGCTGTTCCGAGTCGAGGATACGCGTCACCAACCAGTGTTTCTCGCGATCGGCCGGGCGAACCGCAGTCCATTTGCTGTTCAGGAGTTTCGCCGGCTGGATACGATGAATCGCGCCCTGTTTGTCGCCTGACGGACTTTTCAGCGCGCTCGATCCGTCCTGGTCGCAGCTGACCGCCCCCTCCAGACCCGAGGATGCGGCCGCACCCTCGCGCGGCGGCCGCGACACTGAGCGGCCATCGGTCGCCGCCGGCGGACTCGAACACATCGCGGCCCGAGCCGCGGCGCGGCCGGTCCCGACCTCCGGTACCGGTGGGACGGCATGCCCGGCCGCCCTCGGGTCGGCTCGGACCCGCCCCGTCGCCTCCCGCTTCGCTCCGATCACGCCGCGTTGCCCGGCCCGGCCCATGTCAGCCCGCCAGCAACGCCCGCATGCGCGCGACCGCGGCCCCCGGCGACTCGAACACGGGCACCGGGCAGGCGGCGGCGACCACAGGCGCGGCGCGCGCCAGCGTGAACTGCGCCAGCACGACGGCATCGCAATCGCGAATCTCGCGCGCCCGCTCGGCCACCAGCCGATCATGGGTGGCCGCGTCGCCGCGCGCGAGGGCATCGAACGCGCCCTCCACCACCACCGGGACGAGTTCGACCTTCCGGCCCCGGGCCGCGGCGACTTCGAGCAGTTCGGCCGAGAACGACGGGATGGTCGGACCCACGGTCGCCATCACGGCCAGCCGCGATCCCGCATCGAGCGCGTCGTCGATCATCGCGGTGTTCGGTCCCAGCATCGGTATCGGGAACATCGCCCGGCAGCCATCGATGACCTCGCGGAACGCCGAGCAGGTATACACAATGCCCTGTGCGCCTCGCGCCACCGCATACCGGGTCAGCGTGTGGAACGCGTCGTGCATCCCGGGTACCACGCCGCCCGCCTCCACCACCCATCTGAACAACCCGTCGTCGAGCAGATTGCTCACCTGCGCCTCCGGCCAGCGCGTGGCGAAGGCGTGGCGAGCCGCCTCCATCGCATCGCGGTGTACGCTGAACAGCACGATCCTCGGTCCTTCTGCCATGCCCGCTCTCCGTCCCGGGACGACCTGTCCCATCCGCGCATGATGCCTGCTTCGCTGCAGGCTGGACACGGTCGACCGCGAGTGCGCTCGACCCCCCTCGCGTTCGCGCTGCTGGCCCTGGGCCTGGCGCTGCTCGCCGGCTGCGCATCGACGCCCCCGCGCACGACCGAGCGTGCGCCCGCCGGTCTCGGCGGCAGGGTGATCGACCTGCCCCCGACCGCGCAGCGCATCGTGCAGATTGCCGAGCAGGAGTGGACCTTGTGGGGTCGCCTGGCGCCCGGCGCGCCGGAACCCGCGCGCGACCCGGCGCCCCCGCCCTCGCTGGAGCACGATCCACCGTTCACCACGCGGGTGCTGCTGTACTGGAACAGCTTCTCCGATCCGGCGACCGCCCTGCGCCGACTGCGCTACCCGGACGGATCACTGCAGCCGTGGTCGGCCGTTTTCGTCTCGTTCGTGATGCGCGCGGCCGGCGTACCGGAGCGGGCCTTCCCGGCCAGCGCCCGCCACTGGGACTACATCCGGCATGCCCGCGCCGCGTCGCCCGGCGCGGGCGTCGTCGCGCTCGACGCCACCACCACGACGCCACAACCGTCCGACCTGATCTGCGCCCCACGCGGCGACACCGCCAGCCGGGTCACCCGCTTCGACCAGCTGCTGCAGGCCGACAGCATCGGCACCTATCACTGCGACATCGTGGTCGCGGTGATGGGCGGCCTCGTGCACGCGATCGGGGGCAACGTGGGCAACGGCGTCGCCCGGTTGCGGATTCCGCTCGACTCCCGCGGCCGCCTGGTCCGCACTGCGGATCGCCCGTGGCTGGCCGTGCTGCGTACCACGCTGCCGTGAACGTCCGGCACCGTCGCCGCCCCGGACCGCACGGCAGCGAGGATCCGGCCGTTCGGGTACCCCGGCAGGGCCGACGCATCTCCGCCGGCCGCCTCCGCGCGATCAACCCGTCGCCATCGCCCGGAGGCGGTCCAGCGCCTCCCGCGCGTAGGGCAGGGTCGCCGCGCACTGGCGCAGCGCCCGCTCGTCCGACCGAACGCCGCGCGCCTCCAGCAGTCGATGCGCGGCCTCCGCCTGCTGCGGATCCAGCGGGGGATCCTGACGTATCGAACCCTGCGAGTGAGCGCGTACTTTGCTCCTGACAAGCGGCCTGATTGACCGATTGTCGATCACCTTCTCCAGCGCGTGACCGGCCCGGAACACCGACTCCTCGTCGAAGTGGCGGCCGACGACCTGGATGCCGAGCGGTAAACCCTCGCGATCGAACCCCGCGCACACCGTGAGCGCCGGATGCCCGGTCACGCTGAACGGCGCCTCCAGCGACGGACGCTGCCAGTGATCGACCACGCGGGCAGGCCCGTAGTCGGCGAACCGGGCGGCTGGCCCGCTGGCCGGCGCGAGCAGCACGTTGCAGTCGCGCAGTGCCCGGTCGACGTCGTTCACCAGGCGACCACGGACCGCCAGCGCCATGCGCACGTCACCGGCCGCATACAGCGCCCCGGCCAGCGTCAGACCGAGGAAATCGGCACCAAAGCGATCCACTCCCGACGTCAGCGCCGCAAGATGGGACGCGAAAACCTGCTGCTTGCTCACCACCAGTCGAACGTCGTGGAAGCTGGTCAGCGAAGGCAGCGTGACCTCGCGCAGCGTCGCGCCGAGCCCGCGCAGGACCTTCCCGGCGCGATCGAGCACCGATGCTCGCCCACCGTCGCGCCCGCCCGCCGGCTCGTCCGCATAGCGGACGACCCCCACTGTCCAGCCGCGTACGCCCTCGCCCAACGGCGGGCGGAAATGCGGCACCGGTCGGGCAGCGGCCGCCGGATCTCGCGGATCGGGGCCGGCCATCGCCTGCAGCAGCAGCGCGCAGTCTTCCACCGTCCAGGCCATCGGTCCGCAGTGATCCAGCGTCGCGGAGTGTTCGATCACCCCGGCGCGGCTCACGCGACCCCAGGTCGGCTTGATGCCCACCACCCCGCACAGCGACGCCGGGATGCGGATCGAGCCACTCGTGTCGGACCCCAGCGCGGCGGGCAGCAGCCCTGCGGCTACCGCCGCGCCCGCACCCGTGCTCGACCCGCCCGTGACCCGGTCGATGTCCCACGGATTGCGCGCGGGTGGCCAGGGCAGGTCGTGGGAAGGGCCGCCATTGGCGAGTTCGTGCGTCGCGAGCTTGCCGACGCAGATCGCACCCGCCTCGCGCAGTCGCTGCACGGCCGTCGCATCCCGCGTGGCCAGGTGGTCCATGCGAGACCACGAATAGCCCGTGGTCGGCAGACCGGCCACGTCGTACACATCCTTCACGCCGAACGGGACGCCATGCAGGGGGCCACGATCCCGCCCCTGCTCGAGTTCTCCTCCGGCGCGGCGCGCCGCGGCGGTGGCGCCCTCCACATCGATGCGGTTGAACGCGCGCAGCACGGGATTGAGACGGGCCACGACCCGCAGGCAGTCCTCCATCCACTCGAGCGGCGACAGCCGGCCACTGCGCAGGGCAGCCGCACCCTCGGCCACGGTCATCATCGGGGAATCCGCCCGCCGGGCACCTGACCCCGCGAGGCCGCGCCGACCGCCCTGCAGCCGCTCGCCCGCACGCCGGCGATCGGTGCGCGGGACTCCGCGGAACCTCTCGCGCACGCCGACCTCGCCACCGGTCCACGCGTGCAGGCAGACGATTCGCGTGTGGCGCCCCGTGGAGGAGGTTGACGCGTCGACATCGGATCCGGACCGTCCATCAGCCCGCCGCCCGGGACTCTAGTGACCGAACGTCCTCGGGCGACAGCAGGCGCAGACGCTCGCCACGCAGCAGCAGGAACAGGCGTGCGGTCTCCTCCAGTTCCTCGACCGCGTAGATGGCCGACTCGAGGTCGGTGCCCGCCACCACCGGCCCGTGGTTGGCCAGCAGCACCGCGTGGTGGCGCGCAGCCACCTCGCGCACCGCATCGGCCAGCTGCGGGTCCCCGGGCGCGTAGTAGGGCAGCAACTTCAGCCGACCGATCTTCATCACGTAGTAGGCCGTGATCGGCGGGATCGGGCGCTCGGAATCCAGCCCGTCGAGCACCGATACCGCGACCGAATGCGTCGAATGCAGGTGCACGACGGCGCCCGCGGTCACGCGCTGACCGTACATGCCCAGATGCAGGAAAGACTCCTTCGACGGCGCGTCGCCCGACACCACCGAGCCGGAAGCGTCCAGCTTCGTGATGCGTGCGGGATCGAGTCGCCCCAGGCAACTGTTGGTGGGCGTGATCAGGAAACCGTCGTCCAGTCGCGCCGACAGGTTGCCCGCCGACCCGAACGTGAGGCCACGCTCGTAGAGCGAACGACCCAGTTCGGTCATCTGGTCGCGCAGCCGGTTCTCGTTCATCGACATACGGGGTCCTTGCCCGCGACAGGGCGAGCGGGCGGTCGGGACTCAACGATAGCAGCCGAAGGCGCGGGTGAAGAAATCCTCGGCGCCGAAGTTGCCGGACTTGAGCGCCAGCGCGAGCGGGCGGTCACCGAGGCTTGCGGTCCAGGGCACGCCCGGGTCGATCTCCTCGCCGATCTCCAGCGCGCGAACGCCGAGTTCGCGCACGACCGCACCCGAGGTTTCGCCGCCAGCCACCACCAGCCGCCGGACGCCGGCGTCGACCAGCCCCACTGCTATGCCGGACAGCAGCGACTCGACGAGCGCGCCCGCCGGCTCTCGCCCGAGGCGTTCCTGCAGGGCCTCCACCCGCTCGGGCGACGCCGTTGCATGGATGAGCAGCGGGGTACCCGACAGGCGCGACCGTGCCCATGCGAGTGCCGCTCCGACCACGTCGACGCCCTGGAGGGCGGCAAACGGATCGACCGCGAACGCCGCGTGCGTCCGGCTCATGTGCGCGACCTGTGCCCGTGTCGCGGCCGAGCAGCTGCCGGCGATCACTGCGGCGTAGCCGTCGATCGCAGGCAGACGCGGTCGACCGCGGGAGGCCAGCCACCCCGCCCGCACGTACTGGGCGGGCAGGCCCATCGCCATGCCCGACCCGCCGGTGACGAGCGGCAGGTCTGCGCAGGCCTCGCCGAGCGTGGCGAGGTGGCGTTCATTCAGCGTATCGAGGATCGCATGCCGGACCCCGCGCGCCTGCAGATCGGCGAAGGCGCTGCGCACCGCGTCGCGGCCTTGCTCCACGACCTCGACCGGCACGAGGCCCACGCGATGCGGCGTCTGCTGCTGCAGCACGCGCGGCAGGGACGCATCGGTCATCGGGTTCAACGGGTGATGCTGCATGCCCGATTCGGACAGCAGCACGCCACCGACGAACAGGTGTCCCTGATAGACGGTGCGACCGTTCGCAGGAAACGCGGGATTGAACACCGTGAACCCTGCGCCCAGTGCCTCGCACAGCGCATCGGCTACCGGCCCGATGTTGCCCGACGGTGTCGAGTCGAAGGTGGAGCAGTACTTGAAATAGAACCGGCGGGCACCGGCCTGCCGCAGCCATTCGAGCGCGGCCCGCGACTGCTCCACCGCCTGCGACGCCGGAATGCTGCGCGACTTGAGCGCGATCACCACGGCATCGGCATCGCAGACCCGTTCTTCGGCGGTCGGCACCCCGAGCAGCTGCACCGCCCGCATGCCCCCTCGCACGAGCGTGCTCGCCAGATCGGTCGCGCCGGTGAAGTCATCGGCAATTGCACCCAGCACGATCCCGCCCATCCTGTTCCTCTGCCTCGGCCGCCAAGGCCCCGATTTCACCACGCCCCGCGAGGTCGGGCAGGCAGCGATCCATCGGTAACGCGAAGCCCCTGCGCGCGAATGGCAGCCTCCGGCAGGTGCAGGTCGACGCAAACCCCGACCGATCGGACATCCCCATCGTGCGCCGGCTCCTTGGGGTGGAATGCAAGGCGCCGCGCGTACGCCTCCTTGCGAGCGAGCCCTGCTCTAGGAAGGGCACGCTACCGTACAAGGACGGGACGGACCCGAAGGCCGAATGCAAACCCATCCGCCACGAACGCCGCGCGTGATCGTCCGGCGGAGACCTCGATCGCGGCGTTGACGCGAAGGCGCGGACGGCCTAACGTCGTCAATGCAGGGGGGACGCCGATGGTCGGAGCCGGGGCGTCGCGAGTCGCGAACTACGAGCGACCAATGCGCATTCGGGAACGACACGGCAGGGCGGCTGACGGCCACGCCGGAGGGTCGATATCGTGCGAGGGGAGGCACCCATGAGGCTGCGCCTGCTGGGCATCGCCGCACTGGTCGCGTTTCTCGCGATGCCGGCTGCAGCCCAGGACCCGGTTACCCGGGCCGAGGACCTGATTCGTCTGCAGCAGGTACCGCTCTCGATGCCGGTGACCTTCGAGCAGGCGTATTCGCCCGAGCAGATGGACTTCCTCGCGTGGATCGCGACCCGAGCGCTCGATTCCACCAGCAGTTCCTGGAACCCGCGCCACCGTGCATGGGCACTGTACCGGGCAAACATCCGGTACAGCGTCGAGCAGTCGCTGAGGCAGCACTGGGCAGGCGCCGGGAGCCTGATCCGCAGCATCTCGCAGAACCCCGACACCGCGCTTGCCAAGTTCTACGCCGACGCCCTCGCGCCTCAGGAACTGGACGCCGCCCTCGCCTTCCATCGGAGCGAGGCGGGCAGGGCGTTCGTGTCCTACCAGCGCGACCTCAGGCGGGTGCTCTACGCCGGCATGATCGAACTCGACCGAATCGGCATCGATCCTGCCTACGGCAGCGCGAATACCCCGTTGGCCGACCGGCGCCGCGCATGGTTCGCGGAGAAGGGCATCGCGGGCGATGGCGCACCGCCCGATTACGCGTTCCACCTCGCATCCGCCCACGCGCTGATGCCCTCGGCAAAACCGGATACCCTGGCCTTTACCCTCCTCGCCGGCGCACCGCCCGGTACCGCGGCATTCGAGTTTCTCGACGGGCGCATGTCCCCGGCCCAGCGCGAAACGGTGACTCGATACCTCGAATCGCCAGCGGGCGAAAAGTCGAGGCAGGCGCGCGAGGCGTGGAGCCAGGCGCTCGCAAAGACCCGCGACCTCCTCCCGCTCGTGGCAAACGACATGCGCGCAGTGGCCAGTGTGGTGCTGCGATGGCAGAAGCTGCGTGCCGACCCTCGCACCCTGCCGCGTTCGATCGTCCAGATCGATCCGGCGACGGTCAACGTGCCAGACCAGTACGCAACCACGGACATGCAGTCGCCCGATGCGATCGAGGCCGTGAGGGCCTGCAGCCCGGCCATCAGCGACACTGCAGCCACTGCGCTGGTCGAGCGCGCACGCAGCGGGCCCGTGAACTCGATCCACGTGCTGTCGAACGCGAAGAGCGACGCCATGATCGTGATCCGCCAGCGCACCGCAGCCTGCATTCCCACCACTGCGCCCGGCTATCCCGTTCCGGCGGCGAACTCCTTCGTGGGCACGGTCCATGTAGTCGGCATGACCCCGGAGCAGGAACGCGACTGGAGGATCGGGATCGCGCAGGAGATCGCCGCCTTCGGTGCGAGTGAGTCGCTTGTCGTCATGCGCAACGGCGACGCCCACGAAGTGAGCTATGCCGTGAATGTCCAGGCGCCGTACGGGCTGGTCTATTCCCGGCGACTGCTGCGCAAGGGCACGTACGACGCGGGCCGTTACCGCATCGTGCAGCAGGGCGACCCGTTCACGTCGGTGTTGATGGTCCAGCAGGTGTCGGACACGATGGCGCGCTCCGAGAAGAGCCTGTTTTCCACGCCGCAGGAGCTGGCCCGCGAACAGCAGCGTCGCAGCCGCGAGCCGAAGCCCGCGCCGTGATGAGGCGGCTCGCCGCCTTCGGATCGTTCGGCTACGGCCGGATCGCTCCCGCAGGCCGGGCCACGACACGCATTTTTCCTGGCATCCGCGCAAAACCTGGAAGGAAACATCGATACCGGTCCCGAGATCAGGGACTGATCATCGAATTCTCCGGGGACTGCAGGGGCCCTCGGCGCCCCTCGATGCACCCCTACTTCCCGATGCAGAACCGCCCGAAGATTTCTCCCAGCAGTGCGTCGGGCGTCACGCGACCCACGATCTCCCCGAGCGCTTCGTGGGCGAGCCGCAATTCCTCGGCGATCAGGTCGGCGGGCAGGCCCGACCGACCTGCTGCCTCCACGTGGCGCTGCGCGTCGGCCAGGGCCGCGAGGTGCCGGGCTCGCGCGAGATACAGTCCCTCCTGCGCGTCACCGAGACCCGCCACCTCCCGGAAGGCTCGCCGGAGCGTGGCGATCCCCTCGCCGGTCTTTGCACAGAGCCGGATGGTCCATTCGTCCGCATGACGGGTCTCGCCTGCCGGCTCGCCGGTGAGATCGATCTTGTTCACGACGGTGATCCGGCGCGCCTGCGCCGCCAGCGACGCGACCTGTCGTTCGGTCGACGAGGATTCCGCACCCACCGCCTCCGCACTGCGCACGCTGACCACGAGGTCCGCACGCTCGATCGCTGCCCGGGTGCGCGCAATGCCTTCGCGTTCGACCGGGTCGTCGCTCTCGCGCAAGCCCGCGGTGTCGACCAGATGCACCGGCAATCCATCGACCACGATGCTCTGGCGGATCGCGTCCCGCGTCGTGCCGGGTATGTCGGTGACGATCGCCACCTCCTCGCCCGCAAGACGGTTCATCAGGCTCGACTTGCCCACGTTCGGCTCACCGGCCAGCACGACCACCAGCCCTTCGCGCAACGCGCTGCCCTGCCGCGCGGCCGAGAAGACCTCCGACAGCACCGCCCGGATGCGGGCCAGTCGGTCGCGCGCATCCGAGGCCGCAAGAAAATCCACGCCGTCTTCCTCGGGGAAATCGAGCGTCGCCTCGACCAGCACGCGCAGGTCGAGTACCTCGCCGGCGAGCGCGTCGATGCGCCGCGAGAACTCGCCCGACAGCGAGCGCATCGCCCCGCGGGCAGCCTGCAGGCTGGCCGCATCGATCAGGTCGGCGACGGCCTCGGCCTGCGCAAGGTCGATGCGGTCGTTCAGCCAAGCCCGCTCGGTGAACTCTCCGGGCCGCGCCAGGCGCGCGCCCAGGGCAAGGCATCGCTCGAGCACCGCCGACAGCACCACCGGGCCACCGTGACCCTGCAGTTCGAGCACATCCTCGCCGGTGTAGGACGCCGGGGCCGCGAACCACAAGGCGAGACCGCGGTCGATCGCCTCGCCGTAGGCGTCGCGAAAGTCTCTCAGCACCGCCTGCCGGGCCGGTGGGCACGACCCGAGCAGGCCCTCCGCGACGGCCCGTGCGCGAGTCCCCGACACGCGCACCACCCCGACCCCGGCGCGCCCGGGCGCCGTGGCGATCGCCGCGATCGTGTCAGCGCTTGCCCGCATGCACGGGCTTGGCCGCCTCACCCTCGAGTTGACGGGTGATCCACCACTGCTGTCCGATCGACAGGATGTTGTTCACCAGCCAGTACAGCACCAGGCCCGCGGGGAAGAAGAAGAAGAATGCACTGAAGATGAACGGCATCACCTTCATCACCTTCGCCTGCACCGGATCGGGCGGCTCGGGCGAGAGCTTCATCTGCACGACCATGCTGGCGGCCATCAGCACCGGCAGCACGTAGAACGGATCCGGCGCGGACAGGTCGGTGATCCAGCCGAAGAACGGCGAGTGCCGCAGCTCGACCGACCCGAGCAGCACCCAGTAGAGCGCGATGAACACCGGGATCTGCACAAGGATCGGCAGGCAGCCACCCAGCGGGTTGATCTTCTCGGTCTTGTAGAGCTCCATCATCGCCTGCTGCAGTTTCTGGCGATCGTCCGGATACAGCTCCTTGATCCGCTGCAGCTTGGGCGCGACGATGCGCATCTTCGCCATCGAGCGGTAGCTTGCTGCCGATAGCGGGAAGAACGCGAGCTTGATCGCGATCGTGAGCAGGATGATCGCCACGCCCCAGTTGTGGACCGCGGCGTAGATCCACTTCAGGATCCAGAACAGCGGGGCAGCGAAGATCGTGAACAGGCCGTAGTCGACGGTCAGGTCCAGTCCGGGTGCGATCCCGCCGATCTTGTCCTGCTCCTGGGGGCCGGAGTACAGCGGCACCATCACCTCGGCCGTCGCACCGGGCGCGATCGCCGCCACGGGTACGATCACCCCGGCCGAAAACAGCCCGTTGCCCAGCGACTTCGCGTAGAACTCGCGCCGGGTGTCGCCGCCGGGCAGCCATGCGGTGACGAAATAGTGCTGAACCATCCCCACCCAGCCGTTGTCCGCCTGGGTGACGAACTTCGCCTTGTTCTTCTCGATGTCGTCGAACGCGACCTTCTGGTACTTCTCCGCGTCGGTGTAGACGGCGACGCCGGTGTACGTGGGCACCAGCCACGAATCCCCGACCGGCGGGGTGCGATCACGCACCACCTGGAAGTACGCGAACGCCGACTGCGGTTCCTGGCGCTGGTTGGTGATCTCGTAGGCCACGTCGACCAGATAGCTGTCTCGGCGGAAGGTGAACCGCTTGACCACCTTGAAGCCTTCGACGCCCGTGGCTTCCATGCGCACCACCAGGGTGTCGCTTCCATCGGCCAGCGACAGCGGCCCGGGCAGCAGGCGAAACACGGTGCGATGCGTGGGCAGGCCGGTTCCGATCAGGCCCGACTGCGCCACGTAGGTGTGCTGCGGGGTCTCCTGCAGCAGGACGAAGTTGCGGTCCTTCTCGTAGGTCTGCTTGTGGCGGAGGAACTCCACCCGGCGCACGTCGCCGCCGGTGGTATCCAGTTCGACCTGCATCAGGTCGGTACTGATGCGAACCCGGTCGGTGCTGCCCAGTGCGGCGGTCACCGGAGCATCGCCGCCCTTGGCGGGCGCCGCGGTGAGCTGCGCGGACGGTTGTGGTGTCGGTACCGCGGAGGCCGCAGACGGTGCGGCGGTGGGCGCGCTGCCCGGCACCGCCGCGGACGGATCGGCCTTTGCCGCCGCTTCGGCCGTCTGCGCGGACTGGACTGCCGGCACCGGAGCATTCGCCTTCTGCCAGCCGTCGACGAGCAGCAGCACCGAGAAGCCGAAGATGAAGAACAGGATGATCTGACGGGTATCCATCGCGCGTACTCAGGTCGTTGGACGGGCCGTTCGGCCGGTCGGGGCAGGCACGGGATCATGCCCGCCGGGGTTCCAGGGATGGCAACGGCAGAGTCTGCCGATCGTCATCAGCGAGCCTCGGCCAGCCCCATGGGTCTTCAGCGCGTCGGCCGCGTACTCCGAACAGCTGGGTACGAAACGGCAACGGGGCCCCAGCCACGGGCTGACCAGATACCGGTAGGCAGCGATCAGGAAGAGGCCGATGCGAACCATCGGGCTACGTCCTCGAAGCGACGGGATACCGACTCGGCCGCCAACCGCGGGCCGGAATGGCGACCGCTTTGCGAATCATCGGTCGGCTTGTTGCGCAGTCGCACCACGACATGCAGACCCTCGATCGCCGACAGCTGGTCGCGGAACGCGCCCCGGATCCGGCGCTTGAACGCATTGCGGTCCACCGCTCGCTTGAGCGCCTTGCGACCCACGACCAGCCCGAGGAGACTGCCCTCGGCCGGGGACACGCGCATCGCGTGGATGGTGGCGTCTGCAGTAGACCACCGGCGACCCGACGACATGACCTCGCGAAAGGCCCGCTCACCCCGGAGTCGGTGACGACTGGCGAGCATCGGATGTCGGACCCCGGCCCATCGGGTGCCGGCAGACAGGCTGCCGGGCACGCCTTCGGGAGCGTTGCGCCTCAGACCGCGAGACGGGCACGTCCCTTGCGGCGACGGGCGTTCAGTACGGCGCGACCTGCTTTGGTCGCCATGCGGGCGCGAAAGCCGTGCGTACGCTTGCGGCGAACGACGGAAGGCTGGTAGGTGCGTTTCATGACAGGACCCCGAGAGAAAAGCCGTCAATTAGACCTCTTGCGGGTGGCCATTGTCAAGAAATCCGGGGTTCGGGACCCTCTGTCGGCCTGTGGATAACTTGCCCGGTAGTGGTAGAATCCGGGTTCGTCCAATGCCCCCGGCTTCACCGGGCCGCGGGCCGTTGCCCGTCCCGTCGTCGGCCTCCCGGCTGCTTCGCGGCCCAGGCAGCACCCTACCCTTGCCCTGCAATGTCCGAGTTCTGGTCTGACTGCGTGGAACACCTGCGGAATCGTCTGTCTCCGAAGGAGTTCGACGCCTGGATACAGCCGCTGTCGACCGCCCTCGCGGGCGACCGGCTCACCATCCTCGCGCCCAGTCGCAAGGCACTCGAGTGGGTCCGCGACACCTACCTGCCCACGATGCAGGACTTCGCCGCGAGCTACGACGGGTCGGCGCCCGAACTCGACATCGAGGTCGCCATCCGGCAGGCCTCGGCGCAACCCATCGAGCAGGACGTCGCCGGCGCCCCGGCCGACGCGGTCGTCCGGCCCGCCAATGGCTCGGCACGCACCGACGGCATCGAGAGTTCGCTCAGCGAGAACTTCACCTTCGACACCTTCGTCACGGGCAAGGCCAACCAGTTCGCCCGGGCCGCGGCGCTTCAGGTCGCCGAGCATCCGGGACGCGCCTACAACCCGCTCTTCCTCTATGGTGGAACCGGCCTCGGCAAGACGCACCTCGTGCAGGCGATCGGCAACCACGTGAAGTCGGCCAACCCCGACGCGCGCATCCTGTACATCCACGCGGAGAAGTACGTCTCCGATGTCGTTCGCGCGTACCAGAACAAGTCGTTCGACGCGTTCAAGCGCTACTACCACTCGCTCGACCTCCTGCTCATCGACGACATCCAGTTCTTCTCCGGCAAGAACCGCACGCAGGAAGAGTTCTTCTACGCGTTCAACACCCTCGCCGACCGCCAGAAGCAGATCGTCATCACCTGCGATACCTACCCGAAGCAGATGGAGGGTATCGACGAGCGGCTGCGTACCCGCTTCGCCTGGGGACTGACCGTCGAGATCGAACCTCCCGAACTCGAGATGCGGGTCGCCATCCTGCTGCGGAAGGCAAACACGCTGGGCATGACCCTGCCCCAGGAGGTGGCGTTCTTCGTCGCGCGCCATTTTCCGTCCAACGTGCGCGAGCTCGAAGGCGCGCTCAACCGCATCCATGCCTACGTGCGGTTCAAGCACTGCGCCGTGGACATGGACAGCGCTCGCGAGGCCCTGCGAGACA
>Ga0315900_10000966_pt1 | contig 46230 bp, 50 predicted proteins | sample LakEriMetagenome_FD_203521 | JGI IMG/M metagenome (GOLD analysis project Ga0315900, IMG submission 203521) | Freshwater fungal communities from buoy surface, Lake Erie, Ohio, United States - Buoy 12 MA114 | ecosystem: Environmental > Aquatic > Freshwater > Lake > Lake biofilm | place: USA: Lake... | reverse complement strand
CGCGAGGCTCGCCCTTGTCGCGGCAATGCGCAAACTCCTCATCCTCGCCAACACACTCCTGCGCGAAGGACGGGAATGGCAGGAAACAAGGCCAGTACAAAACCCTTGACGAACACGGATACTGGCCGGGGGCTTTGGCCCACGGCTGGGCAAGGGGCAGCGTGGCGCTGTGGCAGGGGCGATGGCCCCTGCAAGGATGCGCAAGGCGCGCGCAGGCGCAAGAGGTTCCCGCTTTGCGGTCAGGCAACCCATGCGGCCGGCGCCTTTTCAGCACCCTTTCAAGCCGGGCAGTCTTCAAAGTTGCATGGTGCCGCAGGATGCCCGGGCTCAGGTTTCAGGTGCAGCACGCGTGGCCCGCAAGCTGCACCGTCATCGGGTGTTTCGCCGCACCGACAGAGCACAGCGGCCATTGACGCGGGGCGCAAAACTGTCTGACAATGAATCGCTCCGCCGACGCCCCGCATAATCAAGACGAACGGAACGCCCCCGGACATGTCCCTTGCCCTGATCGCAGCGCTGCCCTTTCTTGGTGCGCTCCTTCCCGGCCTGATGATCCGCGCCGGGCGAACCACCTGCGCGCTGGCCGCAGGCTCGGTCACCGCGCTGGCGCTGCTGATGGTCGGTCTGCACATTCCTGCCGTGCTGCGCGGCGAGGTGATCCGCACCCGGATCGACTGGCTGCCGCAGCTGGGCCTGAACGCCAATTTCATGCTGGACGGCCTCGGTCTGCTGTTTGCGCTGCTGATCCTGGGGATCGGCCTGCTGATCATCCTTTATGCGCGGTTCTACCTGTCGCCTGCCGACCCGATGGGGCAGTTCTATACCTTTCTGCTGCTGTTCCAGGGCGCAATGCTGGGGATCGTGCTGTCGGACAACATCCTGCTGCTGCTGGTGTTCTGGGAGCTGACCTCGCTGTCGTCCTTCCTGCTGATCGGCTACTGGAAACACCTGCCCGAGGGGCGGCGGGGCGCGCGGATGGCGCTGGCCGTCACCGGCACCGGCGGGCTGGCGATGATCGCGGGCGTGCTTATCCTGGGCAATATCGCGGGCAGCTTCGATCTGTCGGTGATCCTGACGCAGAAAGAGGCGATTCAGGCATCGGACTGGTATCTGCCTGCGCTGATCCTGATCCTGCTGGGCTGTTTCACCAAATCGGCGCAGTTCCCCTTCCACTTCTGGCTGCCGCAGGCGATGGCCGCGCCCACCCCGGTATCGGCCTATCTGCATTCCGCCACCATGGTGAAGGCGGGCCTGTTCCTGATGGCGCGGTTGTGGCCGGTGCTGTCGGGCACGCCCGAATGGTTCTATATCGTCGCCACGACCGGGCTGGTCACGATGCTGCTGGGCGCGGTTGTGGCCCTGTTCAAGGATGACCTGAAGGCGCTGCTGGCCTATTCCACGGTCAGCCACCTGGGGCTGATCACCATGCTGCTGGGCTTCGGCACGCCCGGGGCCGCCGTGGTGGCCGTGTTCCACATCCTGAACCACGCCAGTTTCAAGGCCGCCCTCTTCATGTGCGCGGGCATCGTGGACCACGAGGCGCATAGCCGCGACATCCGCCGTCTGGGCGGGCTGCGCCACCTGATGCCGGTGACCTTCGCCATTTCCACCGTTGCCGCCCTGTCGATGGCGGGCATCCCGCCGCTGAACGGCTTTCTGTCCAAGGAAATGATGCTGGATCAGGCAACGCAGACCGCCTGGATGGGCAATCCCTGGCTGATCGCGGCGCTGGCCACGCTGGGGGCGATGCTGTCGGTCGCCTATGCCTTCCGCTTCATCGGGCATGTCTTTCTGGGGCTTGTGCGCAACGACTATCCGCATGTGCCACATGATCCCGGCTTTGGCTTGTGGGCGGCCCCGGCCTTTCTGGCGGTGCTGGTGATTGTCAGCGGGCTGATGCCGATGACCCTGTCCGGCTGGCTGGTTGCGACCGGTGCCGAGGCGGTGACGGCGGGCGCGGCACAGGTGAAGATCGTCCACTGGCACGGCTTTGTCACAGCGCTGTGGCTGTCGCTGGGGGCGATTGCGGGCGGCTTCATCCTGGCCCGGCGTTACGCCCTGCTGAACCACATCTGGCTGGCCCTGCCCCGCCCGGATGCGACGCTGCTTTTCAACAGCGGCATCGCGCGGGCCTTCGCGCTGGCGCGGGGCATCACGGGGCGGCTGCACGACGGTTCTGCCACCCGCGCCCTGGCCATTGCCAGCGTCACGATGAGTGCCGCAGGTCTTTGGGCCTTTCTGGGGGCCAGCCACAGCCCCGGCACCCGCAGCCTTACCCCGGTGGAGCCGCTGGCGGCGGTGGGCTGGCTGCTGCTGGCAGGGTCAACCATCGGCCTTGTGCTGGTGCATCGCAACCGGGTTCTGGCGCTGGTGCTGGTGGGGGTGATCGGGCTGATTGTCTCGGTCACCTTCGTCTACCTGTCGGCCCCCGACCTGGCCCTGACACAGATCTCGGTCGAGGTGGCAACCGTGATCCTGATGCTGCTGGCCCTGAATTTCCTGCCGAAGGTGACGCCCCCCGAACGCCTGACGCGGGTGGCGCGCGATGCGGTGATCGCGGGGGCGGCGGGGCTGTGCGCGGGCGGGCTGATCCTGGCGCTGATGCTGCGCGACTTTGCCTTTCCCGGCATTGCCGCCTATCACATCGCCAATTCCAAGACCGAAGGCGGCGGGACCAATATCGTCAACGTCATTTTGGTGGATTTCCGCGGCTATGACACCTTTGGCGAAATCACGGTGCTGGGGATTGCAGCCCTTGTGATCTATGCGCTGACCGAGGCGATCCTGAAGGGCGGGCCGGCCAATGACCGGCTGCTGAACTGGCTGCCCGCCCGGGGCCGCGCCGGGGACCGGCACCCGATGATGTTCGTGATTGTGACGCGGCTGATCCTGCCGGTGGCGCTGATGGTCGGCGTGTTCATCTTCCTGCGCGGCCATAACCTGCCGGGCGGCGGCTTCATTGCCGGGCTGATCGTGGCGATTGCGCTTCTGATGCAATACATGGCGTCGGGCTTTGCCTGGGCGGCCGCGCGCAGGTCGGTCGATTACCATGCGCTGATCGCCCTTGGCGTGCTGGTCGCCGCCGGGACCGGCATCGGGGCCTGGTTCAACGGGCGGCCCTTCCTGACCTCGGACTTCGGCTATGTCACCCTGCCCCCCTTGGAGACCTTTGAACTGGCAACGGCGGCCTTGTTCGACGCGGGCGTGTTCCTGTGCGTGCTGGGGGCGGTGATGCTGGCGCTGGCCTCGATCTCGCGGCTGGCGATAAGGGCGGGCGGCACGGTCAACACCCGGCCCTTCGACATCGACCCTTCGCATCCGGAGGCGCGGTGATGGAATACCTGATCGCCAGCGGCGTGGGCCTGATGACGGCCGCAGGCGTCTATCTGATCCTGCGCCGCCATACCTTTCCGGTGATCCTGGGGCTGGCCTTGCTGTCCTACGCGGTGAACCTGTTCATCTTCGCCTCGGGGCGCGTCGTCATCGGCCTGCCGCCGATCCTGACCAAGGGGGCCGCAGGCTATACCGATCCGCTGACGCAGGCGCTGGTGCTGACGGCCATCGTGATTTCCTTCGGGATGAGTGCCGTCATCGTCATGATGGCGCTGGGGGCCTTTCTGGAAACCGGGCATGACCGGATCGATACCAATGACGGCAAGAACGATGGCGAAGGAACAGGCGATTGACCCACTGGATCATCGTCCCCGTCGTTTTGCCCGCCGTGCTGGGCGCGCTGATCGTGCTGGCGATGCGCAACGATCTGCTGTTGCAGCGCGTCTTCGGCCTTGCGGGCACCGTGGCGCTGTTGGGCGTGGCGCTGGCGCTGTTCCGCGCCGCCCTGCTTTATCCGCCAGAGGTCTATCTGCTGGGCAACTGGCCCGCCCCTTTCGGCATCGTGCTGATGCTGGACCGGCTGGCGGCGCTTCTGGTGCTGCTGACGATTGTGCTGGCCCTGTTCGTGCAGCTTTACGCCATAGGTACCGGCTGGGATGCGAAGGGCCGCCATTTTCACGCGCTGTTCCTGTTCCAGCTGATGGGGCTGTCGGGTGCCTTCCTGACGGGCGATCTGTTCAACCTGTTCGTCTTTTTCGAGGTGCTGCTGATCGCCTCTTACGGGTTGATGATCCATGGCGGTGGCCGTGACCGGCTGCGCGCCGGGGTGCAGTATGTGGCCTTCAACCTGGTCGGATCGACGCTGTTCCTGTTCGCACTGGCCACGATCTATTCGGTGACCGGCACACTCAACATGGCTGACCTTGCCGTCAAGGTCGCCCTTCTGCCGGCGGGGGATACGGCCCTGCTGCGGGTGGGGGCGATGCTGCTGCTGCTGGTCTTTGCCATCAAGGGCGCGCTGGTGCCGCTGCAGTTCTGGCTGCCGGGCACCTATGCGGCGGCACCCGGCCCGGTGGCAGCGCTGTTTGCGGTGATGACCAAGGTCGGGGCCTATGCGGTGATCCGGGTCTATACGCTGATCTTCCCGCCGACGGCCCCGGCAATCGGGCCGATGACCGGCGATGTGCTGCTGCCTGCGGCGCTGGTAACGCTGGGGATCGGGGCTGTCGGCGTGATGGGGGCGGGCACGCTGGCGCGGCTGGTGGCCTTTGCCGCCATCGCCTCGATGGGCACCCTGTTCATCGCCACAGCCCTGTTCACGCCGCAGGCCACGGCGGCGGCGCTGTACTATCTGCTGCATTCCACCTTTGCCACCGCGATCCTGTTTCTGCTGGCGGACCTTGTTCTGGCGCGCCGCAGGACCGGCACCCTGCGGCAGGCGCTGCCGCCGGTGGCGCAGGGCGGGCTGCTGGCCGCGCTGTTCTTTGCCGGGGCCGTAGCGCTGGCCGGCCTGCCGCCGCTGTCGGGCTTTGTCGGCAAGCTCTTGATCCTGCAGGCGGCGTGGGACCATGCGGCAACGGTCTGGCCGGTCATCCTGGTGACATCGCTGCTGATGATCCTGGGCTTTGCCGCAGCAGGGTCCACCCTGTTCTGGAAGGCCCACGCAACCCCGCGCGATCCGGGCCCCGAACCGCCCGCCACCGCTGCCCTGCCCCTTGTCGCGGTCTTCGGTCTGACGGGCTGCCTTGTGGCGCTGACCGTTCTTGCCGGACCGGTGCTGCGCGTGCTGGATGCCACGGCGGCAGACCTTTATGCGCCTGCGCCCTATATTGCCGCCAACGCCCTTCCGGCGCAGGATTAGGCCATGCTTGCCCGGATTTTTCCCCATCCTGTCCTGACCGCCGGCCTGATCGTGATCTGGCTGCTGCTGGTCAACCATATCAAGGTCGGCAGCCTGGTGATGGCCGCGATCCTGGGCACGGCCATTCCGCTGCTGACCCAGTCCTACTGGCCGGACAGGCCGCGCATCCGCAGCCTGCGCGCCCTTGCGGGCTATGCGCTGCTGGTGGTCTGGGACATCATCCTGGCAAACATCATCGTGGCCCGGATCATCCTGTTCAAACCGAACGACCGGATCGAGACACGCTGGATCACCGTACCGCTTGACCTGCGCACGCCCGAGGCGATCACCCTGCTGGCCGCCACGATCACCCTGACCCCCGGCACGGTCACGGCAGACATGTCGGCCTGCGGACGTGCCCTGCTGATCCATTCCCTGCACGCGCCCGACCCGGACGCGGTGCGGGACGAGATCAAGTTCCGCTATGAGGCCCGCCTGAAAAGGATCTTCGAATGATCGGGATTGCCCTGTCCACGGCGCTTGTCTGTTTCGGTCTGGCCCTGCTGATGAATCTGGTCCTGCTCTGGCGCGGCCCGGACCTGCCGGACAGGATTCTGGCGGTGGATACCATTGTCATCAACATCATCGCGCTGATCGTGCTTTATGGCATCCGCAGCGGCAACGGCCTGAACTTCGAGGCGGCGATGCTGCTGGCGATGACAGGCTTTGTTTCCACCGTTGCCTTTTGCCGCTACATGCTGCGCGGCGATGTCATCGAATAGGGGGTGGCGATGATTGCCGAGATTGTCATCAGCCTGCTGCTTGTCACAGGCGGGGTTTTCGGGCTGGTCGGCAGCATTGGCCTGTTGAAACTGCGCCAGCCGATGCAGCGGCTGCACGCCCCGACCAAGGCAACGACCATCGGCGTGGGTGCCGCCCTGCTGGCCTCGATCATCTATGCCGCGACGGTGCTGGACGACCCGTCGTGGCAGGAGCTGCTGATCATGGTGTTCCTGTTCATCACCTCGCCCATCACCGCGAACTTCCTGTCCAAGGCGCATCTGCACCGCACCATCCCCCCCGACAGCCTGCCCCCCACCGGAACAGACAGCCCCTGGGCGACGCTGGACACCGAAGATGCCGCCCCGGCGCGCGATGCAGACCGCCAGGCACCGTGATCCGGCCGGGTGCCCTTCGGGTTGCCGCCCGCTCTGAGTGGCCGGTGAAAATCCCGGACGCGATCCGGTACAGTGCTTGCCACCCGCCGTGCCCGCGTGCAAACCTTGCCCCCTGCGACCTGCCGGAGTGTGCCCGTGCTGACCCATCCTTCCCCCGTCGCCACGGCGACAGATCAGTTGCCGCAGGTCACGCATCCGCGCAATCCCGGCATGCCGCTTGATCTGGATTGGGTGGCGGGCGTGCAGGCCAATACCCCGGCGATCGAACGGCGGGCCGCCACGCTGCCGGGGCGACGCAGCGTGAAGAAAGACTGGCAGGCGGCGTGGCTGCTGAAGGCCATCACGCTGATCGACCTGACCACGCTTTCGGGTGATGATACCGAAGGCCGGGTGCAGCGGCTGTGCGCCAAGGCCCGCCAGCCGGTGCGCGCCGACCTGCTGGAGGCGCTCGGGATGCCGGGGATCACCACCGGGGCGGTCTGTGTGTACCACGACATGGTGCCCGCCGCCGTGCGCGCCCTGGAAGGCACGTCCATTCCCGTCGCTGCCGTGTCCACCGGCTTTCCCGCAGGCCTGTCGCCCTTCCGTCTGCGCATCGCCGAGATCGGTGAAAGCCTGCGGGCCGGGGCGCGCGAGATCGACATCGTGATTTCCCGCCGCCATGTGCTGACCCAGAACTGGCAGGCGCTGTATGACGAAATGGCGGAAATGCGCAGCGCCTGCGGCGAGGCGCATGTGAAGGCGATTCTGGCCACCGGCGAACTTGGCACGCTGCGCAACGTCGCCCGCGCCAGCCTGGTGTGCATGATGGCGGGGGCGGATTTCATCAAAACCTCGACGGGGAAGGAAAGCGTCAACGCCACCCTGCCCGTCAGTCTGACCATGATCCGCGCGATTCGCGCCTATCAGGACCGCACCGGCATCAAGGTGGGCTACAAGCCTGCGGGCGGCATATCGAAGGCCAGGGATGCGCTGGTCTATATGTCGCTGATGAAGGACGAGCTTGGCCACCCCTGGCTGCAACCCGACCTGTTCCGCTTTGGTGCCTCGTCGCTTCTGGGCGATATCGAACGGCAACTGGAACATCACCTGACCGGCCGCTATTCGGCTGGCTTCTGCCACCCGATGGGATAGCGCCATGACCATCCGCGACATTTTCAACGAGATGAGCTATGGCCCCGCGCCGGAATCAAGCGCCGAGGCGCAGGCGTGGCTGACGGCGCATTGCAACCGCTTCGGCCACTGGATTGACGGCAGCTTCACCAAGCCGGGCGAGACGTTTGAAACGAAGAACCCCGCCACCGGAACCGTGCTGGCCGAAGTCACCCAAGGCTCGGGCAAAGACCTTGATGCGGCCATCGCCGCCGCCCGCCGCGCGCAGCCGAAATGGGCGCGGCTTTCGGGGCATCAGCGGGCCAGGCACCTTTATGCGCTGGCCCGTCTGGTGCAGAAGAACGCGCGCCTTTTGGCCGTGCTGGAAACCATGGACAACGGCAAACCGATCCGCGAAAGCCGCGACATCGACGTGCCGCTGGTTGCCCGGCATTTCTATTTCCATGCCGGTCTGGCGCAACTTCTGGCATCCGAACAGCCCGGCATGGCCCCGCTGGGGGTTTGCGGCGCGGTGATTCCGTGGAACTTTCCGCTGCTGATGCTGGCGTGGAAGGTGGCCCCGGCCCTGGCCGCAGGCAACACCATCGTGCTGAAACCCGCCGAATACACGCCGCTGACCGCCCTTCTGTTCGCCGAACTCAGCCGCGAGGCGGGCCTGCCGAAGGGCGTGCTGAACATCGTCACCGGGGATGGTGCCACGGGGGCCGCGCTGGTGGCGCATCCGGGGGTGGATAAGGTGGCCTTCACCGGATCGACCGGGGTCGGGCGCAAAATCAGGCAGGTGACGGCGGGCACCGGCAAGGCACTGACGCTGGAGCTTGGCGGCAAGTCGCCCTACATCGTCTTTGACGATGCCGATCTGGACAGCGCCATCGAAGGGCTAGTCGATGCCATCTGGTTCAATCAGGGCCAGGTCTGCTGCGCCGGATCACGCCTGCTGGTGCAGGAAGGCGTGGCCGGGCGCTTCCACACCCGGTTGAAGCGCCGGATGGACGGGCTGCGCCTTGGCGACCCGCTGGACAAATGTATCGACGTGGGCGCGGTGGTGGACCCGGTCCACCTGGCCAGGATCACCGCCATGGTCGATGCCAACCGGCAGGGCGAAACCCATGTTGCCGCCACGCCGCTGCCTGCGGGCTGCTTTTACCCGCCCACCCTTATCACCGGCCTGTCTGCCGCATCACCCCTGATGCAGGAGGAAATCTTTGGCCCCGTGCTGGTCTCGATGACGTTCCGCACCCCGGCCGAGGCGGTGGAGCTGGCCAACAACACCCGCTACGGCCTTGCCGCCTCGGTCTGGACGGAAAACGTGAACCTTGCGCTGGACGTGGCGCCAAAGTTGAAGGCGGGCGTCGTCTGGGTGAATGCGACCAACCTTTTCGATGCCGCCGCAGGCTTTGGCGGGGTCCGCGAATCGGGCTTTGGCCGTGAAGGCGGCTGGGAAGGGCTGATGGCCTATCTCAGGCCCGCGCGGGACAGCAAGGCGCTGAAACCCGTGCTGGCCGTTCCCACCCCGCGCGATCCGCAGGTTGCGGAACTGGACCGGACGGCAAAGCTGTACATCGGCGGCACGCAGGCCCGGCCCGACGGCGGCTATTCCAGGGCCGTGTGGTCGGCCAGGGGCAAGCTGCTGGGCCATATCGGCCTGGGCAACCGCAAAGACATCCGCAACGCGGTCGAGGCCGCCCATGCCGCCAAAGGCTGGGCCAGAACCACCGGCCATGCCCGCGCGCAGATTCTGTATTTCATTGCTGAAAACCTGTCGGCCCGCGCCGCCGAATTCAGCCTGCGCCTGCGCGATCTGACCGGGCGCGACGGAATGGCAGAGGTTGACGCCGCGATCTCGCGTCTGTTCAGCTATGCCGCCTGGGCCGACAAGTATGACGGGGCCGCCAAACCGGTGCCGATCCGGGGCATTGCGCTGGCCATGAACGAGCCCTGCGGCGTCATCGGCGCGATTGCCCCCGATGATGTGCCGCTTCTGGGTCTGATCAGCGTCATGGCCCCGGCGATTGCCATGGGCAACACCTGCGTTCTGGTGCCAGGCGAGGCGTTCCCTCTGGCCGCCACCGACCTCTATCAGGTGCTGGAAACATCCGACCTGCCGGGCGGGGTGGTGAACATCGTCACCGGCAGCCATGCCGAACTGGCAAAAACGCTTGCGGGGCATATGGATGTGGATGCGGTGTGGTCGTTTTCCTCCACCGATCTTGCCGCGCTGATCGAAGGCGAATCGGCCTGCAACCTCAAGCGGACCTGGGTCAACCGCGCCCGCAGCCGCGACTGGTTCGGGCCCGAAGGCGAAGGGCGCGAGTTCCTGCGCCAGGCGACCGAGGTGAAAACGGTCTGGGTGCCCTATGGGGAATAAGGCTGCAAGGCCCCTTGCAGCACCGGTGTTGCCGGAACGGACGAAGAAGCTTCAGTCACCCTTGACCCGCCGGTCAGGCGCGCTGGGCCGCAGCAATATCGAATGCATGTCCGGGCTGCCTGGCAGGCACGGTCTTCATCAGTGATTCCATCGTCAGGACAGTGCCTTGTTTCGGACGCCCTTCACGCTGGACAGGTGCATTCGGCATCCTTGACCGCATGATGGTGCGGCGATCTGCTTTCCACCATCCGCTCAGGACTGGTTTGCGATCCTGTCAGATGCCCGCGGGAAAGGGCGCAGAAGACCGGACAAGATGTTTGAAGTGACCTGCGCCCGGTTCCGTCTGAACTTGTCCCGCGTTCATGAAAGCTGTGCGCCTGCCCAGGTCACTTACATGATCTGATCAATGGATTCATTGTCATGCGATCTTCCTTAACCGCTCTTCCAGCACGTCAAACGGCAGGCCCGGCTCGTCCTTGGCGCAGCGGATCACCAGGCTGGTCTTCACGCTGGCCACATTGTCCGCCGATGTCAGCTCGGCGGTCAGGAAGCGCTGGAAGGTGGACAGATCGGGGGCCACGCATTTCAGGATGAAATCGATCTCGCCGTTCAGCATGTGGCATTCGCGCACCAGCGGCCAGGCTTTCGCCCGCGCCTCGAAGGCAGAAAGATCGACTTCGGCCTGGCTTTGCAGGCGCACCATGGCGAACACCTGCACTTCAAAGCCCAACTCGCGCGCATCGATGTCTGCGTGATAGCCGCGGATATAGCCGGCCTCTTCCAGCGTGCGGACCCGGCGCAGGCAGGGCGGGGCGGAAATGCCCACCCGTTTGGCCAGTTCGACATTGGTCATCCGGCCATCGGCCTGCAACTCGGCCAGGATATGGCGGTCGATGGGGTCCAGCTTCGATCCGGCCATGTGCGGGGTCTCCTGTTCGCATGGATATGTAAGGATTGCGCCCGGCTTGCGCAATAATCTTTCGCGAAGTGGACGAAGGCGGCGCGCGCCGACCCCCGCCCTGCCCGGGCTGCATCGCCGCTGCGCCTGCGGCAGGCCCCCTTTCCGCCCGCACGGCTTCGGCCTATACGGGGGGTCCAGTCAGCAGGCAGGGCGATCATGGGCGAGACACGGCATACCAGGGTTCTGATCATCGGCTCCGGCCCTGCGGGCTATACGGCTGCCGTCTATGCGGCGCGGGCCATGCTGAACCCGATCCTTGTCCAGGGCATCCAGCCGGGCGGCCAGCTGACGATCACGACCGAGGTCGAAAACTGGCCGGGCGACACCCATGTCATGGGTCCCGACCTGATGGTGCGCATGCAGGCCCATGCCGAAGCGATGGGGGCCGAGGTGATTTCGGACCATATCGCAGCGCTGGATCTGTCGCGCCGCCCCTTCAGCGCAGAGGCTGATTCCGGCACCATATACACCGCAGATGCCGTCATTCTGGCGACCGGCGCGCAGGCAAAATGGCTGGGCCTGCCGTCGGAAGAGCAGTTCAAGGGCTTTGGCGTGTCAGCCTGCGCCACCTGCGACGGCTTCTTCTATCGCGGCAAGAAGGTCGTGGTGATCGGCGGCGGCAATACGGCGGTGGAAGAGGCGCTGTTTCTGACCAACTTTGCCTCGCAGGTCACGCTGATCCACCGCCGCGATACGCTGCGGGCGGAAAAGATCATGCAGGACCGCCTGTTCAAACACCCCAAGATCACCGTGCTCTGGCACCATGAGGTGACCGAAGTGCTGGGCGATGACAGCCCGCGTGGCGTCACCGCCGTGCGGGCGCGCAACGTGAATACCGGTGCGGCCACAGACATCCCCTGCGACGGCGTCTTCGTGGCCATCGGCCACGCGCCGGCGTCCGAACTGGTCAGGGACCAGCTGGAACTGCACAACGGTGGCTACGTTCGGGTAGAGCCCGGGTCCACCCGCACGACGATCCCCGGCGTCTTCGCGGCGGGCGACCTGACAGACCATATCTACCGCCAGGCCGTGACCAGCGCCGGAATGGGCTGCATGGCGGCGCTGGATGCGGAAAAATTCCTTTCCGGCCACTGAAAACCGCCTGTCCTGGCGTCATGCACAAAACAGGTGTCCGCGCTTTTGGTTGAATGACGGAATTTCGGCCCGCCTGCCCCCGTCGTTCGGGACGGCTGTCGCGGCCCGCAGACCGGCTTTGAAATTTGCGCCTCATTTTGCCACGCCCTGCCTTGCCCGCTTGAAGTTCCGCACCCCCGCAGGCTAATGCGCGCCATCCCGGCGGCCTGTCGCGCTGCCGTCCGTTCCCGTGCAAAGGCTGCCTGCCCATGTCCATCCATGCCCCCGTCCCCGAACTTTATGTCTCGTCCGACTCCGCCGCCAAGCTGAAGGTTGCGGCGGGCAGCCTGCCGTCCTGGGACCTGACGGCGCGGCAGGTGTGCGACCTGGAATTGCTGATGAACGGCGGCTTCCACCCGCTCAGGGGCTTTCAGTCTGAGGCCGATTATACCGGCACCGTGGAAACCATGCGCACCGGCGACGGCACCCTGTGGCCCATCCCCATTACGCTGGACGTGTCCGAAAATTTCGCCGCCGGGGTTGAACCCGGCCAGGATATCGCCCTGCGCGACCAGGAAGGGGTGATCCTTGCGATCCTGTCGGTTACCGACAAATGGGTGCCGAACAAGGCGAACGAAGCCCTCAAGGTTTTCGGGGCAAATGATCCGGCCCATCCGGCGGTGAACTATCTGCACAATGTTGCAGGCCCGGTCTATCTGGGTGGACCGGTGACCGGCATCCAGCAGCCGGTGCATTATGATTTCAAGGCGCGCCGCGACACGCCAAATGAGCTGCGCGCCTATTTCCGCAAGCTGGGCTGGCGGCGCGTCGTGGCATTCCAGACGCGCAACCCCCTGCACCGCGCGCATCAGGAACTGACGTTCCGCGCCGCCCGCGAGGCCCAGGCGAACCTGCTGATCCACCCCGTTGTCGGCATGACCAGGCCGGGGGATGTCGATCATTTCACCCGCGTGCGCTGTTATGAGGCGGTGCTGGATCAATACCCGGCTTCGACCACCCATCTGTCGCTGCTGAACCTTGCCATGCGCATGGCCGGCCCGCGCGAGGCGCTGTGGCATGCCATCATCCGCCGCAACCACGGCCTGACCCATTTCATCGTCGGCCGCGACCATGCAGGCCCCGGCAAGAACAGCCAGGGCCAGGATTTCTACGGCCCCTATGACGCGCAAACGCTGGTGGCTGCGCATCAGGCGGAAATCGGGATCGAGATGGTCGATTTCAAACAGATGGTCTATGTGCAGGAAAAGGCGCAGTATTATCCTGTAGACGAGGTTCCCGAAGGGTCCACCGTTCTGGACATTTCCGGAACGGAACTGCGCCGCCGTCTGCGCGAGGGTCTGGAAATTCCTGACTGGTTCAGCTTTCCCCAGGTGGTCACGGAACTGCGCCGCACCTCTCCCGCGCGGTCCAGGCAGGGCTTTACCGTGTTCTTCACCGGTCTGTCCGGATCGGGAAAATCCACCATCGCCAATGCGCTGATGGTCAAGCTGATGGAAATGGGCGGCCGCCCGGTGACATTGCTGGACGGCGATGTCGTGCGCAAGCACCTGTCGTCAGAGCTGGGCTTTTCCAGGGAACACCGCGACATCAACATCAAGCGCATCGGCTATGTCGCCTCTGAAATCACCAAGAACGGCGGCATCGCCCTCTGCGCGCCGATCGCGCCCTACGCCGCCACCCGGCGCGCCGTCCGCGAGATGGTCGAACACTATGGTGCCTTCATCGAGGTCCACGTCGCCACCGCCATCGAAGAATGCGAACGGCGCGACCGCAAGGGGCTGTACAAGCTGGCCCGCGAAGGCAAGATCAAGGAATTCACCGGAATCTCGGACCCCTATGAGGCCCCCGTCACACCGGAGCTGCGCCTGGACACCGAAAGTGTCGAGGTGGATCATTGCGCGCATCAGGTGATTCTGAAGCTGGAACAGATGGGTCTGATCACCGCCTGACACGGTGTCTGACGGGTTATGCCCCGGAAAGGGCCGCAGCCGGTGCCGGATGCGGCCCTTGCGCTTTTGTGGTCAGGCCATCGGGCCGGGCATATGCCCAAGGCCGCGATCTATGTTGCGCGTCATGGGCATATGCCCCTGTGCGCTCCGGTCGGGGCCGGAAGCGCCGATCACCGCGTGCAACTGCGGCGCATCTGCCGAAATCCCGTGCCCGATTCCACGATCAATGTCCTGCCCCGCCGCAAGGGCGGACCTGCCCTTGGCGAAACCGCGCAGACCCGGATGCGCCGGTCACCCGGCGCAGGTCCGGTGCGCCTTAATGCGCGTTGACCGGGGCCAGATCGTTCTGACGCGCCAGCGCAAAGGCCATCCAGCGGTCACGCACCAAGGCGACCCGCTCGCCATTGGGGCGGTGGACGGAATACAGCGTCTCTATACCTTCGGCCTGCTCGCGGATTGCGTCCGGCAGGTCCGCCACCGCGACGGGAAGAATGTAGACGATCCGGTCGCCTTCATCGGGAATGGCGTTGAATGTCGTGTTCATCGGCGTTCTCCTGTTGCGCATCCGATCCTGATTGTCTGCACGACCGTTTCCGGCGCAGACCGCCGCAGGTCGATATGCAGCAAACCGTTTTCCATCACTGCCCCCGCCACCTCGACACCATCGGCCAGAACGAAGCTACGCTGAAAGGCGCGTGCGGCAATACCCCTGTGCAGGAAGACCCGGCTGCCGTCGTCATCCGACTGGCGACCCCGGATCACCAGCTGGCGGTCCTCGACGGTGATCGCAAGATCGTCCTCGCGGAACCCGGCCACGGCCAGCGTGATCCGATAGGCGTTGTCGGCCACAGCTTCGATATTGAACGGAGGATAGCTTTCGGACGCGGCTTTCGATGTCCGCTCGACCAGCCGTTCCAGCTGTTCGAACCCCAGAAGATGGGGATGCGCCCCGAAGCTCAGTTTCGTCATTCCCTGTGTCCTTATGATCAAGCGACAGGCAGCTAAGCCCCCGCGACGGGCAGCTTATGCCGGTAATATGGGATCGGCCCGCCCCTTGCACAAGGCCTGTCACCTGCCCAGATTTCTTCCCGCACGGCCCGAAAACCGCTATAGTGTGGTGACGGGCAAAGACCGACCCGGAAATTGGGCCATAGCCAGATGAACGCGCCGTCCGAACTCAACTTCGAAGAAATGCTCCGCATCCGGCTGGAGGTTCTCCGCCGGGAACACCGTGATCTTGATGATGCAATCCACGCGCTGGCCGGCGGCGGGCGGGCCGATGCGCTGACATTGCAGCGCCTGAAAAAGCACAAGCTGGCGCTGAAAGATCAGATCGTGCGCATCGAGGATCAGCTGATTCCCGATATCATCGCCTGATCCTTGCCCCTGCCGGTCGCGCGGCTATAGTGCCCGCCTTGGCTTGGCGGGGGCACGGATGCGCGTTCAGGTGGGAATCGTCATGGGCAGCCAGTCCGATTGGCCAACCATGAAGGAAGCCGCGCAGGTTCTGGACGATCTTGGTGTCCTGTGGGAACCAAAGATCATTTCGGCGCACCGCACGCCTGACCGGCTGTGGTCCTATGGCGCCTTGGCTGCGGGGCGCGGCCTGCAGGTGATCATCGCAGGCGCGGGCGGTGCTGCACATCTGCCCGGCATGATGGCATCGAAGACCCGGCTTCCCGTCATCGGTGTGCCGGTGCTGACCCGTGCCTTGTCCGGCGTGGACAGCCTGTATTCCATCGTGCAGATGCCCAAAGGCTATCCCGTGGCAACTATGGCCATCGGCGGCACCGGCGCGGCGAATGCCGGCCTGATGGCTGCGGCGATTCTTGCCCTGTCCGACCCCGACCTTGCCCGGCGCCTTGAACACTGGCGCGACAGCCTTTCGGCGTCGATCCCCGAGGAACCGCAGAATGACTGAGCCGCTGCGCCCCGGTGCGGTGATCGGGATTCTGGGCGGCGGGCAACTGGGCCGGATGCTGTCGGTCGCGGCCGCCCGTCTTGGCTATCGCACCCATATCTATGAACCGGGCACCGCCCCGCCCGCCGCCGATGTCGCCCATGCCGTCACCACCGCCGGCTATGACGATGCGGCGGCCCTTGCGGCCTTTGCCGGTGCCGTCGATGTCATCACCTATGAATTCGAGAATGTGCCAACCGCCGCCCTTGACCTGCTGGAATGCCGCCGGCCCATCCGCCCCAACCGCCGCGCCCTGGCGGTCAGCCAGGACAGGATGGCCGAAAAGGCCTTTCTCAACGGGATCGGCCTGACCACGGCACCCTATGCCGCCGTGACAACCGCACAGGATCTGGCGGCGGCGCTGGCCCGGATCGGCTGCCCGTCGATCCTGAAGACGACACGGCTGGGATATGACGGCAAGGGCCAGGCCCGGATCAAAACCGCCGCCGACTGCGCCGCCGCCCTTGCGGCGATGCAGGGGGCCGCCGCCGTACTGGAAGGGTTCATTCCCTTCATGCATGAGGTTTCGGTGATTGCCGCCCGTGCCATGGACGGGTCCGTCGCCTGTTATGATCCGGGCGAAAATCTGCACCGCGACGGCATCCTGCACACCACCACCGTGCCCGCGCGCCTGACCCCTGGTCAGCGCAGCGATGCCATTCTGGCGGCGGCCCGCATCGTGAACGCGCTCGACTATGTCGGCGTGCTGGGGGTTGAGATGTTCGTCACGCCCGAAGGGCTGATCGTGAACGAGATTGCGCCGCGCGTCCACAACTCCGGTCACTGGACGCAGAACGGCTGCGCGGTGGATCAGTTCGAACAGCACATCCGCGCCATTTCCGGCTGGCCGCTGGGCGACGGCGGGCGGCACAGCGATGTGACGATGGAAAACCTGATCGGCGATGACATTGCCCGCCTTCCCCAGATCGCCCGCGAACGCAACGCGGCCCTGCATCTGTACGGCAAGGCCGAAGCGCGCGCGGGGCGCAAGATGGGTCATGTGAACCGAATCCTTTCCCGCTGATCACGATTCGGACGTATCGGTGTCCTCGCCGCCGTCCCGCAGTTTCTGCCGGGCGGATCTTGCCAGGGATGCATAGTGCTTGCGGAACTGCTCCAGACTGGTGTCCTGCAACTCCTCGAGGTCAAGCAGGGCGTTATGCGCGCCCTTTGTGGCGCGGATCAACTCATCCAGCTTGATCTGGATCGCCTGGGTGTCGCGGTTCTGGGTGTTCTGGATCAGAAAGACCATCAGGAAGGTCACGATCGTTGTGCCGGTATTGATCACCAGCTGCCAGGTATCGCTGAATCCGAAGATCGGCCCGGTCACGATCCAGACAAGGATCACCCCCACCGCCAGGGCAAAGGTCTGCGGGCGGCCACAGACGCGCGATACCGCCTTGGCCAGGGCGGCATAAGAGTTCCTGCGTGTCATCTGCTTTCCTTGCATTGGGCGGTCAGGGCGCAGCCCCCCGGATCAGCGCCACTGCGTCCGACAGAGTCATGTCCGGTACAAGGGTGCCGGTTTCAAGGAACCGGATCGTTTGTGCGATGACCACCGGGTTCAGCATCATGAAGGTATGCGTCACCGGCAGCACGATATGGTCGGTCATCCCCGCCACCCTTGTGCTGGCCACCGACACCTTGCCATCATCCGCCCCCGGAATCACCGAGGAGTAGATCGGGTTCAGCGACCGGTCGCCTGCAATCACCCCCAGTTCGAAATCCGGCAGCGGCAGCTTGACCGGGACCGAACCCGGCCCGGTGCCCAGTTCCAGCCCCGCCAGCCCGCTCACCCATTCGAAGGCCGCGATCGCCCCCAGCGCATCGACAAGTTCGGACCCCTGGTTCGGCGGTGCCAGCATGACAACCCGGCCCATATTGGCCGGGCGGTGCTGCGCCAGCCAGATGCGGGCCAGAATCCCCCCCATCGAATGCGTCACGAAACTGATGCGGTCGGTGCCGCATTCGGTCACCGCAGGGCTTACATAGATTTCCGCCAGTTCGCGCACCGGCAGCCTGGTTGACGGGTATTTCACATTGATCACGCGAAAGCCCCGCGCCGACAGCGCCGCATCCATCGCCAGAAGCGAGGCTTCGGTCCGCGCCAGGCCATGCAGCAGCACCACGCATTCGGCACGGGCAGAACCCGCCCCCCCAAGAGACAGCATAAGAACCAGCCAAAGGAACAGCCACCGCATGGCGGCATTCTATCCGATCTGCAGGGTATGGACAAACGGCCGTTCCGGGGCCAGCTTGCCGGGCATGAACAATCGCCCGCCGCGCGTCGCCGCCCGCGCCCTGATCCTGCATGAAGACCGGCTTCTGCTGGTGAACGCCTATCAGGGCGGGCGGTCCGATCTGTGGTGCGCGCCGGGCGGCGGGGTGCAACCGGGCCGGTCGCTGCACGAAAACCTGATCCGCGAGGTGCATGAGGAAACCGGCCTGACCGTATCCGTCGGCGCGCCCTGCCTGATCAACGAATTCCACGATCCCGACAGCGGCTTTCATCAGGTGGACCTGTTCTTTCGCTGCACCATCGCAGCGGGCACCCTTTCAGAGGGTTGGCGCGACCCCGAACGCGTGGTCACCCGGCGGCATTTCTTTTCGCGTGCCGATCTGGACCTGGGCCGCATCCGCTTCAAGCCCGACAGCCTGGCGGCCGCCGCCTGGGATGGTGTCTTGGCCTATGACCCGCTGGAGGTGATCGTGCGATGAGCCGCGCCTTTGTCAGGGAAGACGGGCCGGACACCACCCCGCTGCCCGATCTGCCGGTTTCGCCGCACCCCAATTACGTCACCCCGCGCGGTCTGGCGGCACTGCAGGCCCGCCTGGCCGGAACGCAGACCAAACTTGCCCGCCTGCGTGCCCGCGCCGACCGGCTGGACCGGATGCCCGAAGCGGCGGCAGAACGGGACATCCGCTATCTTGAGGCGCGCCTGCGCGGCGCGATCCCGGTCGATCCCGCGCGCCAGCCGCAGGATGAGGTTGCTTTTGGTGCCCGCGTCACCGTCACCGATGCCGCCGGTCACACCCATGTCTTCGAGATTACCGGCGAGGATGAGGCGGATGCAGCACGGGGCCGCATCGCCCCGCAATCGCCACTGGCCCGCGCCCTTCTGGGCGCTGCGGTGGGCGACCGCGTGCTTTGGACCCGCCCCTCGGGGAAAGCATGGCTTGAGATTGCGGCAATCAATTATGGCGGCGCGCCATGACCCTGATCCGCGCGCTTGATCCTGTTGCCGATGCCGCCGCCGTGCGGCACCTGTTTGACCGCGCTGCCGATTACCTTGATCTGGAAACAGGCGAGGGTCCGTCCGACGCAACCGTGGCCGACTTTTTCGCGCCTGCACCCTTTGCCGCCGGCCCCGCCGATACCCTGAAACTGGGTCTGTTCAGCGGTGGCAGGCTGGATGCGATTGCGGACCTGGCTTTCGGTTTTCCCCAACGGGACGATGCCTTTATCGGCCTTCTGCTGATCGCCGCTGACCGGCGCGGCCATGGCCTGGGCCACCTTCTTGTCGATCACATTGCGGATGTGGCCCGTGCGCGCCGTGCCCCGTGCCTGTTCGTCGCCGTGCTGGAAGCCAACCCCAGGGCCCGCGCCTTCTGGGAAGGCGAAGGCTTCGTGCAGGTGCTTAAAGGCCCGCCCACGCAGATGGGGCGGCGCACCCATGTCCGCTGGCGCATGGAACGAAAGCTTTGACATGCAAACGGGGGCGGCCCGCGCCACCCCCGCCCGAAACCCGTCTGTCCTGAAGATCAGGCCAGCGCCAGGTTCATGGCCGATTCGCGGCCGTCACGACCGGTTTCGATATCAAAGGTCACGGCCTGACCATCGTTCAGCTGGCGGATGCCCGCGCGTTCCAGCGCCGACACATGCACGAACACGTCGCGGTTGCCGTTCGCCGGGGCAATGAAGCCGAAGCCTTTGGTGGCGTTGAACCATTTCACGGTGCCATTGGCCATCGTGATGTCTCCTGTTCTTGTCGTGGTGCCATCCGCGAAATGCGATGGCCTGGCTCAGTCAATCAAGATCGAGAACTGAAGCCGCGAGGAAACAGAAGATCGATAGAGAGAATACAGCATGCGTCGCATAGGGCCATGCGCCCCCTGGCGCAAGGGGCAATCGCCCCTGCGTCTGCCGCAGCGTCATAACGATGATCGGACCTACCCGGCGCAGTGCGGAATCTCTTCGACAGAGCGGTAGACCGGAAGGCCGCGCGCCGTGGCCATACGCACGTCGTTATCCGCGCCCGCAGAAGCGCCTTCCAACCGCAGGACGGCATCGCAATGTTCCAGCAGACGTTCCGCCGTCGGGGGCAGGATGGCATCATACAATGCATCCCCCACTGCGCCACCTCCCGCGCCCTCAAGCACCGGCAGGGCCACCCATTCCCCGATCATCGGCACATGGCCGCGGCGGAAGATCGGCCATGCCGCCGCCTCCAGCCGCTTCAGGTTCGCCGCCATCTTCGCCGGGTCATCGCCGGTTCCTGAACGATAGGGACCGGCAATCAGGATCATCATCGGTTTTGTCATTTGAAAAGCTCCCCCACTCTGATCCAGAGCTTGGCAGAGCCGATGGATTCGTGCAATATCGTGCAGCAACCTTTAGGTTCGTGCAATCATGCTCACTGCCCAGCGCAAGATCCATCTTCTTGCCCGCCTCGCGGAAACCGGCCGGATCGTTGCGCGCGATGAAGCCCAGACAATGTCGCTTTCCGAAGATACGATCCGCCGCGACCTGCGCGACCTTGCCGCAGAAGGCAAACTGCTTCGGGTGCATGGCGGCGCTTTGCCGCTGTCGCCCACACATCTGCCCTTGGCGGACCGTCGAAACCTGCAATCGGACGCCAAGGAACGTCTGGCTGCCAGGGGAGCAAAACTCATCCAGCCGGGTCAGACCGTGATCCTTGACGGCGGCACCACCCATCTTGCGCTGATCCGCCATCTGCCAGGAACGCTGGTCGCCACCATCGTCACGCACAGCCCGGTCATTGCCGCCGCACTCGAACCCTTCGCTGGCATCGATGTCCTTCTGATCGGTGGCCGCCTTTTCCGCCATTCGATGGTCGCAGTCGGCAGCATCGCCGCAGAAGGTTTCGCCAGCCTTCGTGCCGATCTCTGCTTTGTCGGCGTGACCGGGCTGCATCCCGACACGGGCCTGACCACAGGCGACGCCGAAGAGGCCGCGATCAAGCGCCGGATCATCGCGCAGTCCGGAGAAGTGATTGTCCTTGCCACGCCCGACAAGATCGGCAGCACTTCGCCCTTCCGGATCGCCCCTTTGGCCCAGCTGGCAACCCTGATCTCGATCGGCCCGCGTCCGGCGGGGATTCCGGCAGGCATCGGCCATATCTCTGCCTGATCCCGGGTTTCTTCTTGGCCCCAATACCCCCGCCGGAGGCACCTGAGCCCAAAGTGCGCCAGCGCGCAGGGCGAGGCAAAGGCAGTGGCCCGGAACGGGCCACCGCCCGGCTGCCGGCCAAAAGGAAAGGGGCCCCGTGCGAACGGAGCCCCTTCCCGGATCAGTCCCGGTCGGGGACGGATGATTACATCATGCCGTCCATGCCGCCCATTCCGCCCATGCCGCCACCGGCACCGGCACCCGCCTTCGGCTCCGGCTTGTCGGCGATCATGGCTTCGGTGGTGATCAGAAGCGACGCAACCGAAGCCGCATCTTCCAGGGCGGTGCGAACCACCTTGGCCGGGTCGATGACGCCGAATTTGAACATGTCGCCATATTCTTCGGTCTGGGCGTTGAAGCCGAAGGTCTTGTCGTTCGATTCGCGGACCTTGCCGGCCACGACCGATCCGTCGACACCGGCGTTCTGCGCGATCTGGCGCAGCGGGGATTCCAGCGCCTTGCGGACGATGGCGATGCCTGCGTCCTGGTCGCTGTTCACGCCCTTCAGACCGTCCAGCGCCTTGCCGGCCTGGATCAGGGCCACACCGCCGCCCACGACGATGCCTTCCTGCACGGCGGCACGGGTGGCGTTCAGCGCGTCATCAACGCGGTCCTTGCGCTCTTTCACCTCGACCTCGGTCATGCCGCCCACGCGGATCACGGCAACGCCGCCCGCCAGCTTGGCAACACGTTCCTGCAGCTTTTCGCGGTCGTAGTCGCTGGTGGTTTCCTCGATCTGGGTACGGATCTGGGCAACGCGGGCCGCGATTTCGGCCTTGTCACCGCCGCCGTCGACGATGGTGGTGTTGTCCTTGTTGATCGAGACTTTCTTGGCACGGCCCAGCATGTCGATCGTGACATTCTCCAGCTTCATGCCCAGATCGTCCGAGATCACCTGGCCACCGGTCAGGATCGCGATGTCCTGCAGCATCGCCTTGCGGCGGTCGCCGAAGCCCGGGGCTTTCACGGCGGCAATCTTCAGGCCGCCGCGCAGCTTGTTGACCACCAGCGTGGCCAGCGCCTCGCCTTCCACGTCTTCGGAAATGATGATAAGCGGCTTTTGCGACTGGATCACCGCTTCCAGCAGCGGGACCATCGGCTGGAGCGATGACAGTTTCTTCTCGTGCAGCAGGATCAGCGCATCTTCAAGGTCCGCCACCATTTTATCGGCATTGGTGACGAAATAGGGCGACAGGTAACCACGGTCGAACTGCATCCCTTCGACCACTTCGGTCTCGGTTTCCAGGCCCTTGTTCTCTTCGACGGTGATGACACCCTCGTTGCCGACCTTCTGCATCGCATCGGCAATCTGGCGGCCGATCTCGGCCTCGCCATTGGCCGAGATGGTGCCCACCTGCGCCACTTCCGCCGAATCGCTGACCGGACGGGCAGCCGCCTTGATCGCGGCCACAACCTTGGACGTGGCCAGGTCGATGCCGCGCTTGAGGTCCATCGGGTTCATGCCGGCCGCAACGGCCTTCAAGCCTTCCTTGATGATCGCCTGGGCCAGAACCGTGGCGGTCGTGGTGCCGTCGCCGGCCTCGTCATTGGTGCGGGAAGCAACTTCCTTCACCATCTGCGCGCCCATATTCTCGAACTTGTCGGAAAGTTCGATTTCCTTGGCAACAGTCACGCCGTCCTTGGTGATGCGCGGCGAGCCGAAGCTTTTGTCGATGACAACGTTGCGGCCTTTCGGGCCCAGCGTGACCTTCACGGCATCTGCCAGAATGTTGACGCCGCGCAGCATGCGGTCGCGGGCGTCGGAGTCGAATTTTACGTCTTTAGCAGCCATGGAAACTCTCCTGGTTGTCTGTGATTGACCGTAGGGTGCGTGGCGTCACGCACCAGGCGTGCAGCGTTCTCAGGCGATGATGCCGAGAATGTCGCTTTCCTTCATGATCAGAAGCTCTTCGCCATCCAGCGTCACTTCGGTGCCCGACCACTTGCCGAACAGGATCTTGTCGCCGGCCTTGACCGACGGTGCGATCAGCTCGCCCGAATCCTTGCGCGCGCCGGCACCGACCGAAACGATCTCGCCCTCGGCAGGCTTTTCCTTGGCGGTGTCGGGAATGATCAGACCGCCCTTGGTCTTTTCGTCACTTTTGACCCGGCGGACAAGCACGCGGTCATGCAGCGGTTTGAATGCCATCTGAGAACACTCCTGCGGTTCAGGTTGAATTTATGTTGGCACTCAGCACAGGCGAGTGACAACACGGTGTACTTAGGCATCGCCCGCCGCACTGTCAACAGCCCCCGGAAATGAAACTTTTGCGACGGAGGACTTGGCCCCGGGGCGGTGGCGTGCCACTCTTGCCCGGCGTTTGGAAGGTTCCGCATGTTCCGCATTGCCCTTGCCTGCCTGGTCGCCGTCCTTGTTGCCGCCCCTGCATCCGCCGCGTGCCGGGGCCGCAACCTGATCAACACCCTTGCGGCTGAAACGCAGGCAGGGCTGCGCGCCGCCGCCGATGCCGCCCCGTTTGCGCGGGGAAATCTCTGGCGGGCGACGCGGGGCGATCAGGTGTTGCACCTGATCGGCACCTTTCACCTTGATGATCCCCGCCACGATGCCCTTATGGCCCGCCTTGCGCCGCTGATCGACGGTGCATCCACTGTTCTTGTCGAAGCCGGGCCGGAAGAGGAAGCCGCCCTGCAGGCCGCGCTGGCCGCCGACCCGTCGCTGGTGTTCCTGACCGACGGCCCGACCCTGCCCGAGACGCTGGCCCCCGCCACATGGGACCGGCTGAAGGACGCGCTGCGCGCCCGGTCGATTCCCCCGTTCCTGGGGGCAAAGATGCGGCCCGCTTACCTGTCGATGCTGCTGAGCCTTCCGCCCTGCGCGCTGAACAGCGCGACAGAGCCGCAGAGTGGCCTGGACCGGCGCATCATCGCCCGGACCCGGGCGCAGGACATACCCCTGCGCGCGCTGGAACCCTTTTCCGTGGTGTTCGACATCTTCTCGGACATGACCCTGGCCGATCAGGTGGCCTTGCTGGATCTGTCGCTGGCCCTCGAGGTCCAGTCCGAGGATGTCTTCGCCACCCTGACCGACTCCTATTTCGCCGAAGACAGCCGGATGATCTGGGAATTCTCGCGCTGGCAGGCGCTGACCCTGCCGGGGCTTGACGCAGTGCAGGTGGCCGATGATTTCGCGCTGATGGAAGACCGCATGATGACGGCCCGCAACCGCGCCTGGATTACGGTGATCGAGGCGGCGCTGGCCGACGGCCCCGCCCTTGCCGCCTTCGGCGCGCTGCATCTGTCGGGGGAAGACGGGGTGCTGGCGCTGCTGGAACGGGTGGGGTTCAGGGTGGAGCGGCTTAAGATGTGACCGGCGGGCGCGGCCCGCCGCCCCAATACCCCCCATGACATTCCCCCGCACCCTGCCTATAAGGCGCGCAGCCCCAGCCAACGCCCCAAGGTGCATCATGATCAAGGTCTTCGGCCACAAATCCCCCGACACCGATTCCACCGGATCGCCCATCATCTGGGCCTGGTACCTGACCGAGGTGAAGGGCACGCCCGCCGCACCCTTCCTGCTGGGAGAGCCGAATACCGAAGCCGCCTTCGTGCTGACCCACTGGAACCTGCCGAGGCCGGAGTTTCTGGCCGATGTCACCGCTGCCGATACCGTGGTGATCGTGGACACCAACAACCCGCAGGAACTGCCGCCTTCGATCAACGAGGCGAACATCATCGGCATCATCGACCATCACATGCTGGTCGGCGGGCTGAAAACCCGTTCCCCCATTGACATCACCATGCGCCCGCTGGCCTGCACCGCCACCATCCTGCATGACCTGATCGGGGCCGACCTTGCCCGCGCGCCAGAAGCCGTCAAGGGCGCGATGCTGTCGTGCATCCTGTCGGACACGCTGGAATTCCGCAGCCCGACCACCACCGCGCATGACCGCGCCGTGGCTGAAAAACTGGCCGCCGATCTGGGCATCAGCATTCCCGATTACGCAGCACAGCTTTTCGCGGCCAAATCCGACGTATCGCGTTTTTCCGATGCCGAACTGCTGCGGATGGATTCCAAGGAATATGAAGTTGCGGGCAAGCAGCTGCGCATTTCCGTTCTGGAAACGACTGCGCCCCGGGTGCTGCTTGACCGCAAGGCCAGCCTGATGCAGTCGATGGCCGGCGTGGCCCGGGAAGACGGCGCGGATCAGGTGCTGCTGTTTGTCATCGACATCCTGAACGGGGAAGCCACCCTTCTGGTGCCCAATGATCTGGTCAAGGCCCTTGCCGAGGCGTCCTTCGGGGTCAGGGTCACCGGCGATACCGTGGTTCTGCCCGGCATCATGAGCCGCAAGAAGCAGATCATCCCCGCGCTGAAGCTCTGATCCCGGGTGGGGCACCCTTCGCCCGGACCCTGCACCGAAAGGCCGCAGATGACACGCATTCTTGCAGCACTTGCACAGGTTTCAGACCGGTACGATGCACTGTACTGCGATCTCTGGGGGTGCCTGCATGACGGGCGGCAGCCCTTTCCCGCCGCCGTGGCCGCCCTGCGCGCTTTCCGCGCCAAAGGTGGCTCAGTGCTGTTGCTGACCAACGCCCCCCGGCCCCGGCCCAGCGTTCAGGCCCAGCTGGACCGGCTTGGCGTACCGCGCGACTGCTATGACGAAATCGTCAGTTCCGGCGATGCCGCGCAATACGCGCTGATCACCGGCGCGGTTGGCCGCCGGGTGCATCACATCGGCCCCGAAAAGGACCGCAGCTTCTTCACCGACCTGTCCGACGACCTGGCACCCATCGCCGCCGCCGAGCCGCCAATCACCCTGGTGCCGTTGACCGAAGCCGAAGGTATCGTCTGCACTGGTCTGGTGGATGATCTGACAGAGACGCCCGACGACTATCGCGCGACCCTGCTTTACGCCAAGACGAAAGGGCTGAAACTGCTCTGCGCCAACCCGGATATCATCGTGGATTTTGGCGACAAGCGCCTGTTCTGTGCCGGGGCCATCGCGCAGGAGTATGACCGGATGGGGGGCGAAAGCCTGTATTTCGGCAAGCCGCACCCCCCGATCTATGATCTGGCCCGCCGCCGCCTTGCCGCCCTGCCGGGTGCCGTGGACGACCCGCGCCTTCTTGCCATCGGCGACGGGGTGACGACGGATGTGCAAGGTGCTGTTGCCGAAGGGATTGAAGTGATCTTCGTCACCGGCGGCATCGCCGCCCAAAACTTCGGGGACGATCCGGAAAACCCCGACCCGGCGCTGCTGGAGGCCTGGCTGGCCGATCTGGAACTGAGCGCCACCTATGGGATTGGTCGGCTGCGGTAACGGCCGTCTGGCAAGATTGTTGCGCTTTTGCCGGATGGTTTACTAATTTTCTTGCGCGCACGATTGCGCTGCGCCGCGGCACAGGCTAGAGTCGCAGCACAAATAGTCTAGGGATTCGCAGGATGCTCGACAATATGCCGCGCGGCACGATCTGTATCGAAGACCTTGAAATCGGCACGACCCGTCACCTGCGAAAAACCGTCACCGACCGTGACATCGAACTTTTTGCCGAAGTCTCGACCGACCGGAACCCGGTTCACCTCGACGATGACTATGCCCGCGACACGATCTTTCAGGGCCGCATCGCCCATGGCATGCTGACTGCCGGCCTGATCTCTGCCGTGATCGGGGAACAATTGCCGGGCCATGGCACGGTCTACCTTGGGCAAAGCCTGAAATTCATGGCGCCCGTGCGCCCCGGAGACAGCGTTTATGCCGAGGTGAAGGTGACGGCCATCGATCATGCCCGCCGCCGTGTGACCCTTGAAACCCACTGCGCCGTGGGTAATACCGTGGTCGTGAAGGGCGAAGCGCTGGTACTGGCGCCCAGCCGCAAGTTCGACTGACGGCGGGTTCCCCCGCCGCAGCAGGCTCGGGGGACGATGCGCATACATCCGCACTGGCAGGGGCTTGATCCGCAGGCCCGTGGCGCTTCGGTCGCGATGGGCAATTTCGATGGCGTGCATCTGGGCCACCGCGCGGTGATCGATCTGGCGCGACGCCCCCCGGCATCCCTGGGGATCGTCACGTTTGAGCCGCATCCGCGCGAATACTTTGCGCCCGCCGCGCCGCCCTTCCGCCTGATGAACGCCGAAGCCCGCGCCAGCCGCCTTGCCAAGCTGGATGTGGATCACCTGTTTCAACTGCCCTTCGACGCCACCATGGCGGCCTTCCCGCCCCGCGATTTCGCCCGGCAGGTTCTGGCAGATGGTCTTGGTGTCACCCATGTCGTTGTCGGGGCGGATTTCTGCTTTGGCAGGGGCCGGGCCGGGACAGCGGCCGATCTGAAACGGCTGGGCGATGACCTGGGGTTTCAGGTGACGGTCGCTGATCTGGTTCACTCCTCGGGGACCAGCATTTCGTCTTCGGCCATCCGCCAGGCCCTGACCGAGGGCCGCCCGCGCGACGCCGCCGCCATGCTGGGCCACTGGCACCGCATCGAAGGCGAGGTCATGCACGGCGAAAAACGTGGGCGCACGCTTGGCTATCCCACCGCCAACATGTCGGTTGCGGGCCTGCATCTGCCCCGGCTGGGCGTCTACGCGGTGCGCGCCGATGTGCTGACCGGCCCACAGGCCGGCAGCTACATCGGTGCGGCCAGCCTGGGCGTGCGGCCGATGTTCGGCACCAACCAGCCCAATCTGGAAACCTTCCTGTTCGATTTTGCAGGCGATCTGTACGGCCAGCACCTGTCAATCGCCTTTGTCGATTTCCTGCGGCCAGAGATGACGTTTGACGGCCTGCCCGCGCTGATCGCCCAGATGGATGCCGATTGCGACCGCGCACGCGGCATTCTGGCGGCGATCTGAGTGCAAGAAAGCCATCCGGTCATGCCCCCCAGACAGATCGTTGTCACCCTGACCAGCATCCCGCCGCGCTTTGCCAACCTGCCGCGCAAACTGGCGTCCATCGGTCGGCAGACGGTGCGCCCCGACCGGGTCGAACTGCATCTGCCAAGGGACTACCGCCGGTTTCCGGGGCAGCGTCCGGCCCTGCCGCCCCTGCCGGACTGGGTCGATGTCATCGAAACCGACCACGATCTTGGCCCCGCCACCAAGGCGCTGCCCGCCGCCCGCCGGTGGCGCGGCACGCCGACAGACCTGCTGCTGTGTGATGACGACCGCCTGCAGGACCGGCACTGGATGCAACGCTTTGTCGAAGGCCGCCGCCTGCGCCCCGACGATATCCTGTGCGAACGCGGCTGGAACATCGAAGACCGCTTTGGCCTGCACCGGTCAAGGCCCGACCTGCCCCGTGCCGAACCGGCCCCGAAAGGCGGGCGCAGCCTGTCCTACCGGCTGAAGCGGCTTGCTTCGCTGACGCTGTTTCATCCCGACCGGCAGATTTACCGGACATCAGGCCACACCGATGTGTTCGAGGGGTTTCTGGGCGCGCTGGTTCCGGCGGATGCCTTTCCCGAAGCCGCCTTTGACATCCCGGAAATTGTCTGGACCGTGGATGATGTCTGGCTGTCGGGCATGGCCTGGTCGAAGGGGTTCAAGGTCTGGGTCAATGCCATGCCGCGCCCGGTTTATGCCGATGGCCATTTCGACAAGGTGGCATCGCTGCGCGATCATGTCGAACAGGGCGTCGGGCGCGAGAAATCCGATCGCTACGCGGTAGAGCATCTGCGCCGCCAATATGGAGTCTGGCCATGAAACCCCCATCCGACCGGGTTATCCTGTGCATGAAATGGGGCACGCTTTATCCGGCGGATTATGTCAACGTCCTTTATTCCGCCTGCCGCCGCAACATCACCGGCCCGTTCCGCTTCCTGTGCCTGACCGATGACCCGACCGGCTTTTCGCCCGGCATCGAAACCCGGCCGATCCCCGATCTTGGGCTGACGCAAGGCATGTGGAAAAGCGGGGCCTGGGCCAAGCTCGGGGTCTTTCAGCATGATCTGTACGGTTTCACCGGGCGGGCCTTGTTCATTGATCTGGATATGGTGATTTGCGGCAGTCTGGATGCGTTCTTTGATCACCCCGCCCCCTTCCTGACCACCGACATGGGCACAGACTGGCGCCCCCGGCCCACGGGGCGCGGAACGATGGAACCGGGCACCTGCCTGTTTGCCTTCGATCTTGGCAAGGAAGGCCAGATCATCGACCGCTTTGTTGCCGACCGCGAAAGGGCGGTGACAGAGTATGTGATCGAACAGGCCTGGGTCGGCGCGACGGCCCGTTCGATGGATTTCTGGCCTCGCGGCTGGGTCATCAGCTTCAAGCGGCACCTGCGCCAGCCCATCGGGCTGGACCTGATCATGCCGCCGCGCAACCCGCCCGCCGATGCCAGGGTGGTGGCGTTTCACGGCAGGCCACGTCCCGCCGACCTGCTGCGGCCCGGCAACGCCCTGTGGGACCGGCTGCCCCACATGGGCCATGGTCAGGTGAAATGGATGGTTGATTACTGGACGGAAAATGGCGGCACATTGCCCGTCGCCTGAAGCGGCCCGCGCCTGGCCCGCAGCCGCCCCCGTGCCGCCAGATGCGCCAGCTTTCCCAAAAGGTTGCGCCAGCGCAAGCCATACATGGGCAGGCGCCGGTACCACGGAAACTTCTTCACTGCGGAAAATGCAGTCCCCGTGATCGTGCTTTCATTGCCGTCATCGACATGGCTGGGAAAGGGTTCCAGGCCGAAATGCCGGAAATCATGCACATGGATGCGGTCAAGCTCGTGGTCGATGGGCCGGGTTACGGGCAGCATGGCGGGCAGCAGGCGGGCGGCCAGATCGCGCGTGATCAGATAGGCACCCAGCCCGGTTGCAGGCCCCAGATAGGCGTTCACCTGCCAGGTGCCGACCGTGCCCTGGCAGATCGGCTGCTTGGCCCTGATCCTGTTCAGCTTCAGAAAATCCCAGGCCCCCCGCACCGACAGGGCAGCATCCAGTGCCTTGCGGAACTCGGGATGAAAGACCACGTCATCTTCCATCACCAAGGCCACGTCCGCTGTGCCGGCCAGAAAATCGCGCCAGACCGCCAGATGGGCATGATAGCAGCCGATTTCCCCTGCCATCACCTCGCGCCCCGTGTTGCGGCGGAACGCGGGCGCATCAAGCAGGGGGGCCAGCCGATCCCATTCGGCGCGCCCGTCAATCGCCGGGAACAGCGTGAAGGGCAGCGCCATCGCGTCAAGCTGCGCCTCCATCTTTTCGCGCCGGGTGACAGAGCGGGGCAGGTTGATGACATAGCAGGCAAGCCTGGGACCAGTGTCGGACATGGGACGTTCCTTCGGCGAGTCGTGGCGGTGCCTGCAACCGGGTGCCAACGCTGCTTTTGCCCGCCGCTTTTACCAACTGTGCCCTGCCGTGCCAAGTTCAAGGCGCGCCGCGCCGCAATTGCCGGCCCGCCCCCTTCCCTTTTCCCGCGCCCCGCATCACTCTGCCGCCATGACGACAAAGCTTCGCCCGCGCTTCTGGGAACGCATCCCCTTGAAGAACATGACCCCCGCCGAATGGGAGGCCGTCTGCGACGGCTGCGGCAAGTGCTGCCTGAACAAGCTTGAGTTCGAAGATACCGGGGAGATTGCCTTTACCCGTGTCGCCTGCCGTCTGCTGGATGGCGAAACCTGCCGTTGCACGCAATACGCCGCCCGCCGCCAGTATGTTCCCGATTGCGTGCATCTGTCGATGAAGACGCTGCCGAAAATCGCCTACTGGCTGCCCCGGACCTGCGCCTACCGCCTGCTGCACGAAGGCAGGCCGCTGTATGGCTGGCACCCCTTGCTGTCGGGCGATCCGGCCTCGGTGCATGAGGCTGGCGCATCGGTGCGCGGCTGGACCGTTTCCGAATTCGAGATTCCGGAAGAAGACTGGGAAGACCATATCATCGAGGAAACCCCCTGATGTTCTTTGCATCTGACAACACTTCGGGTGTTCCGCCCGAAGTCATGGCGGCCCTGACCCGCGCGAACGAAGGCTATATGCCGTCCTATGGCAGCGATCCGGTCATGACGCGGGTGCGCGACCGCATCCGCGATCTGTTCGGGTCCCCCGAGGCGGCCGTCTACCTTGTGGCCACAGGGACTGCGGCCAATGCGCTGGCCCTGGCCATTGCCTGTCCACCCTGGGGTGCCGTGTTCTGTCACCGCACGGCACATGTCACCGAAGATGAATGTGGCGCGCCCGAGTTCTTCACCCATGGGGCCAAGCTGGTTCTGGTTGAGGGCAGCCATGGCCGCATGACGCCCGAAACCCTGTCTGCCAGCCTGTCGCGCACCGGTGCCAGCGGCGTGCATGGGGTGCAGCGCGGCTGCCTGACGATCACCAACGTGACCGAGGCGGGAACCGTCTATACAACGGCCGAGGTTGCGGCGCTGACGGCCCTTGCCCGCGCCCGGGGCCTGCCCTGCCATATGGATGGGGCGCGCTTTGCCAATGCGCTGGTCGCCACCGGGGCGACCCCGGCAGAGATGACGTGGAAAGCGGGCATCGACATCCTGTCTTTCGGCGGCACCAAGAACGGGCTGTTGGGGGTCGAGGCGGTGGTGATCTTTGATCCCGCCAAAGCCTGGGAGTTCGAGCTGCGCCGCAAGCGCGGCGGGCACCTGTTTTCCAAGCACCGCTTCCTGTCGGCGCAGATGGAGGCCTATCTGGCCGATGACCTCTGGCTGCGCCTGGCCACCCGGGCCAACCGCATGGGTGCGCGACTGGCCACGGGGCTGGCCGCCCTGCCGGGGGCGGGTCTGATCCACCCCGTGCAGGCCAATATGCTGTTCGGCTGGTTCCCCGCCGCTGGCCACGCCCGCGCCCGTGCCGCAGGGGCCGCCTATTACGACTGGTCTGCCCCGCCCGACGGGGCCGTCCGCCTGGTCTGTTCCTGGTCCACGACCGAGGCGGATGTGGACGGCTTTCTGGCGCTGGTCGCGGGCGAGCCCGCTTAACACCCCGCCAGATGCGCCGCAATCGCAGCGCCCACGATCTGCGGATGGGTGATCGGCACCATATGCCCGGCACCTGGCACGGACAGGCGCGTGGCCTGCGGCAGGCGCCGCGCCAGTTCTGTGTGGATGGCGTCGATCACGGGCGGCGACTCGGCACCTTCAATCAGAAGAACCGGCACGCCGACGGATTCCAGCCGCAGAAAGGCCAGAAGTCCGCCGCTGTCGTCCTTCAGCGCCGGTCCCTGCGCCACAATGATGTGAATCCGGTCAAGGATATAGTTTTGCTGCGCCTCTGGCAGGCTGTCAAAGCTGTCGCCCCCGCCCCAGGCCGCATGAAAGGCCGCCGCGCCTTCGGCCCGCCGACCCTGCCGCACCAGGTCTTCAAACGCCCCATGCCCGGCGGCAAAGGCGGCATAGGCGGGCGCGCCGGCCGCCCGCGCGGCGGCGAAGATCACCGGTTCCACCAGCGTCAGGCTGCGCACCAGATCGGGCCGCTCCAGCGCCAGGCGCAGCGCCACGGTGCCGCCAAAGGAATGGCCGATCAGGTCAATTGGCCCGCCGCCCCCCAGCCGTTCGGCAAACTCTGCCGTGATCCGCGTGGTCAGCGTGTGCAGGTCGCCCTGCCCGTCCCAAACCCCGGACCGGCCATGGCCCGGCTGGTCGAAGGCCGTCAGGGCCACCCCCGGCAGCGCCTGCGCCACGCCGGACCAGGCCCCGGCATGGGCCAGCGAACAATGCAGCGCCAGCACCTGGCGCGCGTTCCCTTCGCCCCAGACCCTGAACGGGGCCGGGTCAAGCACCACACCCCCCTGCATCACAGTTTTCCGGACAGATGAAGATCAAGGTCGTCCAGCCGGTCCTGCCCCCAGAACAGTTCGGTTCCGGTCACGTAGAACGGCACACCAAAGACGCCGCGCGCCACGGCCTCTTCCAGATTGGCGCCATAGGCTTCGGCGGCGCTTAACATGCCGCGGTCTGCCACTTTGGGATCAAACCCGTGCGCCGCCAGCAGGTCTGCAATCACGCCGGCATCCGCAATATCCCGTTCCTCGGCCCAAAGCGCGCGGGCAATGCCATGCACCAGCCCGGCCAGATCACCGCCCCCGGCCTTTGCCGCTGCAAGAATGGCATAGGACGATGGCGCAGGGTTGACCGGCCAGAACAGCGGTTTCAGATGGATCGGCAGCCCCGCCTTTGCGGCCCGCCGCCGCATCTCCTGCAGCCGGTAAGCCTTGCGGCTGTCATGCCGGTCTGCCAGCACCTGCCCGCCCGTCCGGGGGAACAGTGCGGCGGGATCAAGCGGCCGGTAGGCAATGTCTGCGCCGTGCCGTGCCGCGATTGCTTCCAGTCGCTGCCCGGCAATATAGACCCAAGGCGATACCGTGGCGAAAAAGTAGTCGATCTGCGCCAAGCCGGCCCCCTGACCCAAGCTGCGGTTTCCAAAGACCCTAACCGGGTGATAAGCGGTGTCAACGCCACGAATCCGCGGCCTGCCGCCGCGCTCAAGGACCGGAAAATGCGCGCCATGACCGAACCCAAGCTGATTTCCGGCAATGCCAACCTGTCGCTTGCCAAATCCATCGCCCGGCGGATGTCGATGCATCGCGGCATGTCGGTCAAGCTGGTGGATGCGCGGGTTGAACGGTTCAACGATCAGGAGATTTTCGTTGAGGTGTTCGAGAATGTCCGGGGCGAGGATATGTTCATCATCCAGCCCACATCGAACCCGGCCAATGACAACCTGATGGAGCTCTTGATCATCACCGATGCCCTGCGCCGGTCGTCGGCCGCGCGCATCACCGCCGTGATCCCCTATTTTGGCTATGCCCGGCAGGACCGCCGCGCCAAGGCCCGAACCCCGATCAGCGCCAAGCTTGTGGCGAACCTGCTGACCGAAGCCGGGGTCGAACGGATCCTGACGCTGGACCTGCACGCCACCCAGATCCAGGGCTTTTTCGACATCCCGGTTGACAACCTTTATGCCGCCCCGGTGTTCGCGCTGGACATTGAACACCATTTCAGGAACCGGATGGGCGATCTGATGGTGGTATCGCCGGACGTGGGCGGCGTAGGACGCGCCCGCGAACTGGCGACACGGATCAACGCACCGCTGGCCATTGTGGACAAGCGCCGTGAAAAGGCAGGCGAAGTGGCCGAGATGACCGTGATCGGTTCGGTCGAAGGCAAGACCTGCATCATCGTCGATGACATCTGCGACACCGCCGGCACGCTGTCAAAGGCGGCCGGGGTGCTGATGGAAAACGGTGCTGTCGAGGTCCACAGCTATATCACCCATGGCGTGCTGTCCGGCCCGGCGGTGGAGCGCATCCAGAAATCGGTGATGAAAAGCCTGGTGATCACCGACAGCATCGAACCCACCGACCTGGTGCGGAATGCCCCCAACATCCGCATCGTGCCCACCGCGCCGATGTTTGCCCAGGCAATCCTGAACATCTGGAACGGCACCAGCGTGTCGTCGCTGTTCGATACCGATACCCTGGTGCCGATTTATGAGGGGATGTATTCGCGGTAGGGGCAGGCGGCTGCAGACAGGCAGCGCCAGAGGACCCGGAAGCGAACGTCCAGTGGACGTTCGCCGGGTCTGATTGCCGAAGGCTGCTGCGCCCGCAGGCAAGGGGCCATCGGTTTGCCTGACGGTCTGTTCAGGGCGCGCCTGACCGCCGGGTGGGCGCAACGCGCCCGCCCGAGGGGGCGGTCGGGCGAGGCCGTCGGGGCAGTGCCCCGACTTGACTGGGGTCAAATCCGGCAAGAACAGGGTCAAGACCCATGCGTCGAAGCCGCCCAGCCCCTCGCCTCTTCAGACCCCACCACCTCATCCCAACCGGCCATCGGCACGGAGCATCCCCCCGCACCAAAACAAAAGGCCCCGGTTTCCCGGGGCCCTTCCTTTCAATGCCCTGTGACACTCAGTGCCCGGCGGCGGTCTTCAGCGCCAGCATGTCATGCACCAGTTTCTCCGCCGTGTCGCGGTCTTCCGGCAGGGCCATTGCCGCCAGCGACCGCGCCTCGTCGATCATCCTGTCCAGCAGCGTTCCCGTCAGTTCCTCGACCGGGACAGCACTTTCTGCCAGCACCGAAACACCCGATGCCGTGATCTCGGCAAAGCCGCCGGTCACCGCATAGGCGCGCACGCCGTCTGCGCCCACGGCCCGGACAAGGCCCGGACGCAAGGTGGTGATGGTGGCCTCGTGCCCTTCCATCGCCGTCAGATCGCCGGCGGTTCCGGGGATGCCCACCTCGGTCACGGCCAGGGACGCAAGCCTGCGTTCCGGTGACACAAGGTCGAATTGCAGCGTGCCTGCCATGATGCCCCCTCAGGCCGCTGCCGCAGCCAGACGCTGGGCTTTGGCGATCACCTCGTCAATGTCGCCGACCATGTAAAAGGCGGCTTCCGGCAGATGGTCATATTCGCCGGCGACCACGGCCTTGAACGAGGCGATGGTCTTTTCCAGCGGAACCTGCACGCCGGGCGAGCCGGTGAACACCTGCGCCACGTCGAAAGGCTGGCTCAGGAAGCGCTGGATCTTGCGGGCGCGGGCCACGGTCAGCTTGTCTTCTTCCGAAAGCTCGTCCATTCCGAGGATGGCGATGATATCCTGAAGCGACTTGTAGCGCTGCAGAATGCCCTGCACCGCGCGGGCGACGTTGTAATGTTCCTCGCCCACCACCAGCGGATCAAGGATGCGCGACGAGGAGTCAAGCGGGTCCACCGCCGGATAGATGCCAAGCTCGGAAATCGCGCGGCTCAGAACCGTCGTTGCGTCAAGGTGCGCAAAAGAGGTGGCCGGGGCCGGGTCGGTCAGGTCATCGGCCGGAACGTAAATGGCCTGAACCGAGGTGATCGATCCCGCCCTGGTCGAGGTGATGCGTTCCTGCAGGGCACCCATGTCGGTCGCCAGCGTTGGCTGATAGCCCACGGCAGACGGGATACGGCCCAGAAGGGCCGACACTTCGGACCCCGCCTGCGTGAAGCGGAAGATGTTGTCGACAAAGAACAGCACGTCCGTGCCGGACTGGTCGCGGAACTGCTCGGCAATCGTCAGACCGGTCAGCGCCACGCGCAGGCGCGCGCCCGGCGGTTCGTTCATCTGGCCGTACACCAGCGAGACCTTGGATTTCTCCAGGTCGTCGATGTTGATGACGCCGGATTCGATGAACTCGTGATACAGGTCGTTGCCTTCACGGGTGCGTTCGCCGACACCGGCGAAAACCGAAAAGCCCGAGTGTACCTTGGCGATGTTGTTGATCAGTTCCTGGATCAGAACCGTCTTGCCCACGCCGGCACCGCCGAACAGGCCGATCTTGCCGCCCTTGGAATAGGGGGCAAGCAGGTCGATCACCTTGATGCCGGTTTCCAGGATCTGGGCATCCGTCGCCTGATCCGAGAAGGACGGCGCAGGCTGATGGATCGAACGCACTTCGCTGTGCGCAACCGCGCCTTTTTCGTCAATCGGGGCACCGATGACGTTCAGGATGCGCCCCAGTGTTCCGTTGCCGACGGGCACCGAAATCGGCGCGCCAAGGTCGGCCACCGCCGCCCCGCGCACCAGACCTTCGGTTGCGTCCATCGCGATGGTCCGAACGGTGTTTTCGCCCAGGTGCTGGGCCACTTCCAGCACCAGACGCTTGCCGTTGTTGTCGGTTTCCAGCGCGTTCAGAATCGCGGGAAGCGACCCTTCAAAGTGCACGTCAACAACCGCTCCGATCACCTGGGTGATCTTGCCGTGGGCCTTTGGGGCTTTTGCCATGTCGTTTCTCCGGTTCATCGGGGCTTGGCCCCGGTCATTCCATTATGCTTCGATCAGGTCCAGACGGCGTTCGATCCGCGCGAGGCGTTCGTCAAAGCGGTCCATCCGGTGCGCTAACTGGGAAATCTGCAACGATTGCAGCGCAAGCTCCTGACGCACCAGCGAAAGCCCGCTTTCCATGTTGGACACCCGGGTTTTCAGATCAGCCAACCCGTCCTCAAAGCGCGAAAACTGCGTCTGCATCCGCTTGAGCAACTCGTAGGTCAGGCTGGCCACATCCTCTGCCACGTTACAGCGCCTCCGCGCCCGAAATGATCTCGATCAGTTCCTTGGTGATCGCCGCCTGACGCGACCGGTTGTACTGAATGGTCAGCCGGTTGATCATATCGCCTGCGTTGCGGGTTGCATTGTCCATGGCGCTTTGACGCGCGCCCTGTTCAGACGCGCCGTTTTCCAGCAGGGCGGTGAAAACCTGTGTCGCCACATTGCGCGGCAGAAGGTCGGCAAGGATGCCTTCCTCGCTGGGCTCGTAGTCGTAAAGCGTTGATGTCGCGGCCCCTTCGAACACGGCCGGGATCACCTGCTGCGCCGTCGGGATCTGGCTGATCACCGACTGGAAGCGGTTGAAGAACAGCGTTGCCACGTCAAACCCGCCGGCATCGAACCGGGCCAGAATGTCACGGGCAATGCCCTGCGCATCGACATAGCCGATGCGCTTGACCGCCGACAGATCGACATGGCCGACGAAATGCTGCGACAGGTCGCGGCGCAGCTGCTCGCGGCCCTTGCGGCCCACGGTCAGGATTTTCACCGTCTTGCCCCTGGCCATCAGCGCCTGCGCGTGCTGGCGGGCAAGCCGCGCGATGGAAGAATTGAAGCCGCCGCACAACCCGCGCTCTGCCGTCATCACCACCAGCAGATGCACGCGGTCGTCACCCGTTCCTGCCAGCAGCCGGGGGGCCTGATCGCTGCCGCCAACCGAGGCGGCCAGCCCCGTCATCACGGCATTCATCCGCTCTGCATAGGGGCGCGCGGCCACGGCGGCCTCCTGGGCGCGGCGAAGCTTCGCCGCAGCAACCATCTGCATCGCCTTCGTGATCTTCCGCGTGTTCTTGACGCTTCCGATCCGGTTCTTCAGATCCTTCAGGCTGGGCATCTACCGGCTCCTTGCCACGCCTTCAGGCGAAGTCTTTTGCGAAGGCGTCAAGTTCCGCCCGGATCGCCTTTTCAAGATCGCCCGACACCTTGCGGTCCTTGGCCGTGATATCGTCCAGCAATGACTTGCCCTTGCTGCGCAGGTGCTTGAGCAGACCGGCCTCGAAACGGGTCACATCCTTTACGGCGATCTTGTCAAGATAGCCCGAGGTGCCCGCATAGATCACGCAGACAATTTCCGCGTTGGTCAGCGGCGCATATTGCGGCTGCTTCATCAGCTCGGTCAGGCGCGCGCCCCGGTTCAGCAGCTGCTGGGTGGACGCATCAAGGTCGGACCCGAACTGCGCGAAGGCCGCCATTTCGCGGTACTGCGCCAGTTCCAGCTTCACCTTGCCGGCCACCGATTTCATGGCGCTGGTCTGGGCAGACGATCCGACGCGCGACACCGACAGACCGGTGTTCACGGCCGGGCGGATGCCCTGGTAGAACAGTTCGGTTTCAAGGAAGATCTGGCCATCGGTGATCGAGATCACGTTGGTCGGGATAAAGGCAGACACGTCGCCGCCTTGCGTTTCGATGATCGGCAGCGCGGTCAGCGACCCCGCACCGAAATCTTCGTTCAGCTTGGCCGACCGCTCCAGCAGGCGCGAGTGCAGGTAGAACACGTCACCCGGATAGGCTTCGCGTCCCGGCGGACGGCGCAGCAGCAGCGACATCTGGCGATAGGCGACCGCCTGCTTGGACAGGTCATCATAGATGATCAAGGCATGGCGGCCGTTGTCGCGGAAGAATTCCGCCATCGCGGTGGCGGCATAGGGGGCCAGGAACTGCATCGGGGCCGGGTCGGACGCGGTCGCGGCGACGACGATCGTGTAGTTGATCGCCCCCGTTTCTTCCAGCTTCTTGACCAGCTGCGCCACGGTCGACCGCTTTTGGCCGACCGCGACATAGACGCAGTACAGCTTCTTTGATTCATCCGAACCGGCAGCTTCGTTATAGGCCTTCTGGTTCAGGATCGTGTCCAGCGCCACGGCGGTCTTGCCGGTCTGGCGGTCGCCAATGATCAGTTCGCGCTGGCCACGGCCAACCGGGATCATCGCGTCAATGGCCTTCAGCCCGGTTGCCATCGGCTCGTGCACCGATTTGCGCGGGATAATGCCGGGGGCCTTCACGTCGGCCACGCGACGCTCGGTCGCGGCAACCGGGCCCTTGCCGTCAATCGGGTTGCCAAGACCGTCGACAACGCGGCCCAGCAGGGCGTTGCCCGCAGGCACGTCCACGATGGAGCGGGTGCGCTTGACGGTGTCGCCTTCCTTGATGTCCTGGTCCGACCCGAAGATCACGATGCCGACGTTGTCCACTTCCAGGTTCAGCGCCATGCCACGGATGCCGCCGGGGAATTCAACCATCTCGCCTGCCTGGACATTGTCCAGCCCGTGGACGCGGGCAATCCCGTCACCCACCGACAGCACGCGGCCCACTTCGGCCACTTCGGCATCCTGGCCGAAATTCTTGATCTGCTCCTTGAGGATCGCGGAGATCTCAGCAGCTTGGATACCCATTATCCGACCTCTTTCATTGCGTTCTTGAGTGCCGCGAGCTTCGCGCGGATCGAGGTGTCGATCATCGTCGAGCCCAGTTTCACGACGAGTCCGCCAATCAGGCTTGCATCGACGGTTGTCTTCAGTGTCACGTCCTTGCCGGCGCGCGCCTTCAGCGTGGCCGCAAGCTGCGCGGTCTGCTCTGCGTTCAGCGGCGCCGCCGATACGACCTCTGCCGTTACCTCGCCCTTTTCGGCGGCGATGCGGGCGCGCAATTCACTGATCAGCTGCGGCAGCACGAACAGGCGGCGCTTGGTGGCCATCAGGCGCAGCGTGTTGGCCATCAGCGCCGAAAGCTTCATCCTGGCGGCAATCGCGGAAATCGCATTGCCCTGATCCTGCCGCGAAACCATGGGAGAGGCGATCATCGCGCGCAGATCGGCGCTTTCGGCCAGCGCCGCATCAAGCGCATCGACATCCGCCGCCAGCGCTGCCAGCGCCCCGCCGTCCATCGCAAGCCCGAACACGGCCGAAGCATAGCGGTCGGCAATCCCCGTGGACATCGAAGCTGGTTCTGACACGTCAACCCTTCCACTGTTCTGGCCCTGCTTCTGTCCGAACCTTTGTGCAGGACAAGAGCCGCCCATGGCGCACACTGCCGCATGCGTCTTGATTTCGGCGGGGTGTAGCAGAGGTGCCGAAACCCTGCAACCGTCAAGGTCACGTCAGTGAGAGGTGCCGGAGCCTTGAAAAACAGGCGTTCCCGGCGGTTTGCCGCAGATGCGACGCTTTGGCGCCGCTGCGTTGCGGCAAGGGCCGCGCCCGCATCGGCAAAACGCCGTGAATCACCCCGCCCCGGCACCCGGACCCGTGTCCGGCAGGTGCGGGGTTGGCACCGGTGCAGGCAAGCCTTCCAGCACGCGCAGCGGACGGCGGACCACGTCGCGCAGGCCGGGCCGCGTGGGGGCATAGGTCTGTTTGGATGCCTCGACCACCAGAACGCCCCCCGCCACCCAGGGCACCACCCGCCGCCCGGCCCCGTCCCAGAAATCCGCCGTCCGCAGCCAGAAGCGCCGGTTGGACGGCGGGGCGAACAGCGTTGACTGGCTGCGCTCCGGCGTAAAGCCGTGATGTTTCAGCAGGGCTTCCAGCTGCGACATCGAATAGGGCCGTCCATAGCCAAAGGGCGTGCCATCCGCCCGCGCCCACAGGCCGGACCTGTTCGGCACCACAAACAGCGGCCCCCCCCCCCGCCCCAGCACACGGCTGCATTCCTCCAGCAGCGCCGCCGGATGCCCGGATGTTTCCAGCCCGTGCATCACCACCAGCCTGTCGACAAACCCGGTCGAGATCGGCCAGTGCGTTTCCTCGCACAGGACAGATACGTTTTCCGCCCCGGCGGGCCAGGGCATCACCCCCTGCTGGCCGGGCATCAGCGCCACAATGCGCCGCGCCTCGGCCAGGAAGGGGCGAAGCACCGGAACGGCAAAGCCGAACCCCGCCACCGTCTGGCCCCGGGCACCGGGCCAGGTTTTCGCAACGGTATCCCGGATCGCCCGCTGCGCCACCCGTCCCAGCTGGGTCCGGTAGTAGAAATTGCGCAGTTCGACCACGTCAAGGTGCATTGCGGTCGGCCCCCCCAAGGACGATTGTCGCGGCGAAGATATAATCAGACAAAGGCGAAACACCATGCCGCTTGACCTTGTGACCATCCCCTGCCTGTCGGACAATTACGCCTTCCTGATCCACGATGCCGCCAGCGGCGAGACCGCCGTCATCGACGTGCCCGAGGCGGCCCCCATTCTGGCGGCGCTGCGCCAGCGCGGCTGGAACCTGTCGCAGATCCTGCTGACCCATCACCACGCCGATCACATCCAGGGGGTTGCAGACCTGCGGGCCGCCACCGGAGCAAGGGTGGCGGGCAACGCCGCAGACGCGCACCGCCTGCCGCCGCTGGACCTTGCCTTGCACGAAGGCCAGACGGTGCAGGTGGGCACAGAAGCCGGAACGGTCATTGATGTTTCCGGTCACACCCTTGGGCACGTCGCCTTTCACTTTCCGGCCTCTGCCCTTGTGTTCACGGGCGACAGCCTGATGGCCTGCGGCTGCGGACGGCTGTTTGAAGGCACCGGGCCGCAGATGTGGACCAGCCTGTCAAAACTGGCGCGGCTGCCCCCGGAAACGCTGGTCTGTTCGGGCCACGAATACACGGCGTCGAACGCGCGCTTTGCCCTGTCCCTTGATCCCGACAATCCGGCGCTTATCTCCCGTGTTGCGCAGATCGCGGAGGCGCGGCACAAGGGGCAGCCGACGGTGCCCTCGCGCCTGTGCGATGAACTGGCGACGAACCCCTTTCTGCGGGCAGGTCTTGCGCAGATGAAGGCGCGGCTTGGCCTTTCCGGTGCATCGGACGCGGCGGTGTTCACCGAAATCCGCGCCCGGAAGGACGGTTTTTAGGCCGCGCTTCCCCGGTGTGACCGGACCTGGCCCGAAAGCGATCACATTTTGCGCCTAAGCCGAAGGAATCGTCAGCCGGGCCGAAAAAGAACTTGAAGGTCGGCAAAGAAAACCGAACTTTAAACCCAGAAGGCTATGGTCAGGACGGGGGCACGGGAAACCTCTTCCGGCCCTGAGAGACAGGAGCACCTTCACGTGCCATCTTTTTCGACCACACTCGAGCAGGCCATCCACGGCGCCCTGGCGCTGGCCAACGCACGGCGCCACGAACTTGCAACGCTGGAGCATCTGCTTCTGGCGCTGATCGACGAACCCGACGCATCGCGGGTGATGAAGGCCTGTTCGGTTGATCTGGACGAGCTGCGCAAGACGCTTGTGGAATTCATCGACGACGACCTTTCGACACTGGTCACAGATGTCGAAGGGTCGGAAGCGGTTCCGACCGCCGCCTTCCAGCGCGTCATCCAGCGCGCGGCCATCCATGTGCAGTCTTCGGGCCGCACCGAGGTGACCGGGGCAAACGTGCTGGTTGCGATCTTTGCCGAACGGGAATCGAACGCGGCCTATTTCCTGCAGGAACAGGACATGACGCGCTATGACGCCGTCAACTTCATCGCCCATGGCGTTGCCAAAGACCCTTCCTATGGCGAGCCCCGCCCAGTGACCGGTGCCGAGGAACATCAGGAAACGCCCAAGGCCGAAGCGGGCGAGGCGAAGGAATCGGCGCTGTCGAAATACTGCGTTGATCTGAACGTCAAGGCGCGCAAGGGCGATGTCGACCCGCTGATCGGCCGCGAGGCCGAGGTGGAACGCTGCATCCAGGTGCTGTGCCGCAGGCGCAAGAACAACCCGCTTCTGGTGGGCGACCCCGGCGTGGGCAAGACCGCCATCGCCGAAGGTCTGGCCTGGAAGATCGTCAAGGGAGAGACGCCCGAGATTCTAGCCCATGCCACGATCTTTTCACTTGATATGGGCGCGCTGCTGGCCGGAACCCGCTATCGCGGCGATTTCGAGGAACGCCTGAAATCCGTCGTCAAAGAGATGGAGGATCACCCCGACGCCATCCTGTTCATCGATGAAATCCACACCGTCATCGGTGCCGGGGCCACATCGGGCGGGGCGATGGACGCGTCCAACCTGCTCAAGCCCGCGCTGCAGGGCGGCAAGCTGCGCTGCATGGGGTCAACCACCTACAAGGAATTCCGCCAGCACTTCGAAAAGGACCGCGCCCTGTCGCGCCGGTTCCAGAAAATCGACGTGAACGAACCTTCGGTCGAAGACACCGTGAAAATCCTGATGGGCCTGAAGCCCTATTTCGAGGAACATCACGACCTGCGCTATACGCATGACGCCATCCGCACGGCGGTCGAGCTTTCGGCCCGCTACATTCATGACCGCAAACTGCCCGACAAGGCGATTGACGTGATCGACGAGGCCGGGGCGGCGCAGCACCTTGTTGCCGAATCCAAGCGCCGCAAGACCATCGGCCCGAAAGAGATCGAGGCGGTCGTGGCCAAGATCGCCCGCATCCCGCCGAAGAACGTCTCCAAAGACGATGCCGAGGTGTTGCGCGATCTGGAAAAGACGCTCAAGCGCGTGGTCTTCGGTCAGGACAAGGCGATCGAGGCGCTGTCATCCGCCATCAAGCTGGCCCGCGCCGGCCTGAGAGAGCCGGAAAAGCCCATCGGCAACTACCTGTTCGCCGGTCCGACCGGTGTCGGCAAGACCGAGGTGGCCAGGCAGCTTGCCAATACGCTGGGCGTGGAGCTGCTGCGCTTTGACATGTCGGAATACATGGAAAAACACGCGGTGTCGCGGCTGATCGGTGCCCCTCCGGGCTATGTCGGCTTCGATCAGGGCGGAATGCTGACCGACGGGATCGACCAGCATCCGCATTGCGTGCTGCTGCTGGACGAAATCGAAAAGGCGCATCCGGATGTCTACAATATCCTGCTGCAGGTGATGGACCATGGCAAGCTGACCGATCACAACGGGCGGCAGGTGGATTTCCGCAACGTGATCCTGATCATGACCTCGAACGCGGGCGCATCCGAAATGTCCAAATCGGCCATCGGTTTTGGCCGCGACCGGCGCACCGGCGAAGACACGGCGGCGATCGAGCGCACCTTCACGCCCGAATTCCGCAACCGTCTGGATGCCATCATTTCCTTTGCCCCGCTGGGCAAAGAGGTGATCCTGCAGGTGGTCGAGAAATTCGTGCTTCAGCTTGAGGCGCAACTGTTAGACCGCAACGTCCATATCGAACTTTCGCCCGAGGCCGCCGCCTGGCTGGGCGAAAAGGGCTATGACGACAAGATGGGCGCGCGCCCCCTGGGCCGCGTGATCCAGGAACACATCAAAAAGCCGCTGGCCGAGGAACTGCTGTTCGGCAAGCTGATGAAGGGGGGCGTTGTCAGGGTTGTGGCCAAAGGCGACGGGATCGAACTTGAGATCGAAGAGCCGCAGAAACCGCGCCTTTCCGGTGCCAAACCGCCGCTGCTGACAGCGGGGTAAGGGCGCATGATTTGGTAGCGCAAGGTTTAGCGACAAGACCCTGCCGCTATGAAGCGGCGGGGTCGTAGTTTGACTAAAGATGAAGTAGGCACTCGCAGAAGAGTCCGTTCCGTATCTGATCGTCGTCAACCTCATCCACCTTTCGGCCTCACCCTACCGCAAAACATTTTGCATCTAGGCGATGATCAATGCCCCGCCAGCACGAAACGCGAAATGGCCTGATTAACACTTGCTTCAGAAGTTCTTTCTATGTTCTAAAATCAAGCGTAGCCCCGTAGCCAGATAACCCACGCTAGTCGTGCCAATACAGGAATACCGATCATCATGGACTCTGCCTCTACGTCATCTACACGGACTGAAAGGGCACCAATCCAATCTCAAAGCGAACGGCACGGCTATAGCTCCGCGACCGGCAATTTTGCGGGACTTCTCCACGGTGACTCAGCTTCGATGCTCAAGGGGATGCCAAGTGACGTGTTCAACGTTGCCGTGACCTCTCCACCCTACTTCTGGGTGCGGGACTATGGCTACGAGGGCCAGTTGGGACACGAGGGGTCAGTTGACGGATACATTGAAGCGCTCATGAGTGTATTCGACGAAGTTAAGCGCACGCTCCATCCCGAAGGCGTCTTCTTCCTGAACATTGGCGATACCTACTATTCGGGCAACGGCCAGCCACACGGCAGCGATCCGAAGTGTGCTTCACGCAACTTCCTGCGCCAGAAAGTCCGACCCGTAGACGTCAGCGGCTGGGATATCCCCAAGAAAAGCATGATCGGCGTGCCGTGGAAGGTGGCTTTTGCCATGCAGGAGCGCGGCTGGACCTTGCGCAGTTCGATCATCTGGAACAGGTGCAACGCCTTCGTGGAACCGACAGCGCGCGACCGACCATACCGTCAATATGAATTTGTCTTCATGTTCTCAAAGAGCCGCTTCTACAGCTTCGACCGCTCGAAACTGGTGGAGGAAGACGTCTGGAACATCCCCATCGAGCGAAACCGCCGCGCCAAACACAATGCAGCGTTTCCCTCTGAACTGGTACGGCGATGCATTGAAGCCGCCAGCCCACCGAACGGTCACGTCCTTGATCCCTTCGTGGGCAGTGGCACCACCGTGTTAACGGCACTCAAGCACCACCGAAATGTGGTTGGTATCGACATGAGCGACGACTATATCGACTATGTGCAAGGCGCGGTAGAAGGTGAGGGCTTCGAGTCAGTTCCGTGGAGTGTCATTGAGGGGCGCATAAAGCGACCGTCACCACTCTGGCGGGAATGGCACGGAAACTGGCACAACTTCCGCAAACCCGGAACCAAAGCCGATGAGTGATCCTAGTGAAATACTTCGACCTGCCGACCATCAAGGCCTCGATTGAAGACCTTCAGGGGATCAGCGCGAATTGGCTGATCCCCGCTTTCGTTTTTGCTGCAAACGATGTCGGAACTGCAAATTTGGTCGATATGGCCAAGACGCGCGGCACCGACCAATTCCTCGATCATTATTTCAATGCTGGTCTGATTGGCATCCCGCCCTTCAAGAGCGGAAACAACCTGATGCGCCCCCGTCTCAAAGGCGTTAGAGCGTGTTGCCGCCATTCCGATTCGGGATTCCCATGAGGTTTGATTTGTGATTCCCTCTGCCTATGGCAGATGTTGGGGGTCATGTATGGGCAAGCCACTTCCTATGGAACTTCGTCAGCGC